>PJEL010000008.1_pt1 | contig 200707 bp, 162 predicted proteins | sample 1853271 | NCBI WGS metagenome assembly PJEL01 (sample SAMN08108733, study PRJNA415343) | Invertebrate metagenome, whole genome shotgun sequencing project. | host: Globobulimina | place: Sweden: Gullmar Fjord | collected 2015-08 | reverse complement strand
ACTGACGAACATATGGCTTTAAACCTACCCAATTCACAGGCGCTCGCGGAGGCCTCCGCTTTTCTGGAGAATATGTACGACAGCTCACAGCCCATGGGTTTGACTCCGGACTTGACCTGAAATGGCCTTTGTCCACCTTCATGTGCACTCGCAGTTCTCGATCCTCGATGGTGCGTCGACGGTCGAAGACCTCGCTGCGTCCGCCGCTGCTCATGGCATGGAGGCGCTGGCGCTCACGGACACGAGCAACCTGTACGGTGCGGTTGCCTTCTACAAGGCGTGCAAGAAGAACGGGATAAAAGCCATCATTGGCGCCGAGCTTCATGTGCAACCAGAGGGTTTGGACTCCCTCGATCACCGCCGCGAAGAGGGGGGCTACCAGCTGGTCGCCCTGGTGGAGAACGACACCGGCTATGCGAACTTGTGCCAGCTCGTCACTGACGCGATCTTCGACGGCATGCACTACAAACCCCGCGTCTCCCTCGATCATCTCAGGCGGCACAACGAGGGCTTGATCTTCCTCACCGGTGGCACCAAAGGCGTGATTGGAGGACCCCTCAGTGGGGGGGATCCCGTCGATGCTCGCGAGCGGTTCGACGCCCTCGCGCAGTTCCTCACCCCCGAGCAGCTCTACCTCGAGCTCTCCGATGTCGGTCTCGATGGGCAGGACTTGATCGTCGAAGGGGCGCGGCAGATCGCGGCAGACACCGGCTACCGGACTGTGGTGACCAACAGCGTTCACTATCTCGAGGCCGAAGACGCGCCGATACTCGAGGTCCTATCCGCTATATCCGCCGGGTGCTCGATGGCGGATGCCACTCGCGTGATCAGCCCCACCGACCAGGCGTGGCTGAAGCCGGAAGAGGAGATGCGAACGCTCTTCCCAGGCGATCCCGAGGCGTTGGAGCTCACCGCGGAGATCGCCGCACGCTGCAACTACCACTTCGACTTCGGCACCTACCACTTCCCAGCCGCGGTGCCACCGGATCACATCCCCGATGTCGAGTCCATGGCACCCCAGCCCGACACCGACGCCAACTGGGCCTATTTCTTCCGTGCTTTTCCGCCGCCGCTGGACTTTGGCCTTGCCCTCGAGGGGCCCGTTCCTCCGAGACCCGAGGGTGCTGGAAACATCAACGGCTACTTCGACTGGTACTCCATCCGCGGCCTCGAGCTCCGGCTCGAGCACAGCGAGATCGATGCGGAACTGCACCCCGAGTACTGGGACCGCCTCCACACCGAGCTCCGCATCGTCAAGGAGATGGGTTTTCCGGCCTATCTCCTCATCGTTGCGGAGTTCATCAACTGGTCGAAGGATCAGGGGATTCCGGTGGGTCCAGGCCGGGGATCTGCTGCGGGATCCCTGGTCGCGTGGGCGATGCGAATCACTGACATCGATCCGATTCGCTATGGCCTGCTGTTCGAGCGATTCCTGAACCCCGAGCGGGTATCGATGCCCGACATCGACGTGGACTTCTGCCAGGATCGTCGAGAGGAGGCCATCACCCACGTTCGCGACAAGTACGGCAGCGAGCTGGTCTCGCAGATCATCACCTACGGCACGCTCAAGGCAAAAGCGGCCATTCGCGATGTCGCTCGGGTCATGGACTTGAACTTCAACGAGGCCGACCGCATCGCCAAGCTGGTGCCCGATGTGCTCGGCATCAAGCTGGTCGATGCCCTCGATCAGGAGCCAAAGCTCCGAAGCCTGCGGGATGGAGATCCCAAGGTGCGCCGTGTCCTCAACGTCGCAATGGCCATCGAGGGAACGCTTCGCCAGACCGGTGTGCACGCGGCCGGAGTCGTGATCGCCGACCGCCCCCTGGTCGAGTACGCGCCGCTGTACAGGGATGGTCCCGAAGGCGGCCCGGTCGTGCAGTACGACATGAAGTCCGCCGAGGGGATCGGGCTCATCAAGTTCGACTTCCTCGGGCTCAAGACCCTCGACCAGATCCGCGACGCGGTGTTCTTCATCGAGGCCAACCACGGCGTCAAGGTCGACATGGCGCGGATCCCCGACAACGATCCGAAGACCTTTGCGATGCTGCAAGAGGGCGACGCCTTGGGCGTGTTCCAGCTGGAATCCAGCGGCATGCGCGAGCTCCTGGCGCGACTCAAGCCCTCGTCGATGGACGACATGGTGGCGTTGGTGGCGCTCTATCGGCCGGGGCCGCTGCAGTCGGGCATGACCGACGACTTCGTGGAGCGAAAGCACGGGCGCGTGCCGGTGGACTATCCGCTGCCGATGCTCGAGGAGCTCCTCAGCCCCACCTACGGCACCATCATCTACCAAGAACAGGTGATGCAGATCGCCCAGGTGATGGCTCAGTACAGCCTCGGCGAAGCCGACCTTCTCCGGCGCGCGATGGGCAAGAAGAAGAAGGAGGAGATGGACAAGCAGCGGAGCCGCTTCGTGAGCGGATCCATCGCAAATGGGGTCGACGAGGAGAGGGCGGGCGAGATCTTCGAGTTGATGGCGAAGTTCGCGGCCTATGGCTTCAACAAGAGCCATTCGGCGGCTTATGGCTACATCAGCTACCAGACCGCCTACCTCAAGGCCCACTACCGGCCCGAGTATATGGCCGCGTTGATGACGATCGAGGCGGGAAACACCGACAAGGTGCTTCAGTACATCCTCGATTGTCGGCGCGCTGGTTTGCTCGTCGAACCCGTGTGCATCAATCACTCCCACCGGCACTTCTCGGTCCTCAAGCCCGCCGATCTCGCGCGGGACGAAGCTGGAGAGCCGATCCAGGCGGTGCGCTTCGGCCTCGCCGCCGTAAAGAACGTCGGTTCGGGTGCGATCGAGGCGATCCTGGAGGCCCGAGAGGAGGCCGGAGGAGCGTTTCCGACTGCCTTCGATTTCTTCGAGCGCGTCGACTACAAGCGGGCGAACAAGCGAGTGATCGAGAACCTGATCAAGGCCGGCGCTCTCGATTTCTCAGGCCTTGCGCGCGCCTCTCTGTTCGCTGGCCTCGAGGCTGCCTGCACTCTGGGAGCCCGGCGCCAGGAGGATGAGGCGGCCGGCCAGATCGGCCTCTTCGGCGCGGCGACCGGTGCGAAGCGACCCGACTTCCGGTTCCCGAAGGTGCCGGAGTGGCCGCTCTCGAGGCGCCTTTTCTTCGAGCGCGAGGTCCTCGGCCTCTACCTGACGGGACATCCGATGCAGGCGCACACCAAGGACGTGTCCCGCTATGCGACAGCATCGATCTCGGCGCTGCCCGAGGTCGAGGGCGCCGAAGAAGTACGTGTGTTGGGGCTCATCGTCGAGTCCCGGACCATTCGCACGCGCCGGGGCGACAAGATGGCCTTCGTGAAGCTCGAGGACGCGGAAGAGGGCATCGAATGCATCTTCTTTTCGGAGGCTTTCTCGCGATCTCAGGCGGCCCTCGACTGTAGCGAGCCAATTCTGGTGACGGGCAAGCTGGAGCCGGGCGAGGAGATCAAGATCCTCGCGTCGACGGCTGAGCCCCTCACGGACGTCCGCGCGCGCGCGACGCGAGAAGTGCGTTTCAATCTGGATATTGCAGAGCTAGACGGCAACCGTCTCGAGGCCTTCCAGGCACTCCTGAAGGAGAAGCGGGGCGGCTGTAAGTCCAGACTGATCCTTCGTTCTTTGGGGCAGTACGAGGCGGAGTTGAGCCTTCCCAAGCATCCGGTCGAGCCGAGCGCCTCAATGGAGGAGAGCGTGCACGCGCTGTTCGAGCGCAACGACGTGGTGGCCCTCACATGAGCTGGATGTTGCTGATCGCGGTGGCTGTGGCCGGCGAAGGTGAGCGGGGCGACGTGATCCGGGAGATCGCAACGGGCGTAGAGGTGAACTGGACCGATCTGACCCTCAACGCCACGGGGGTCGGTCGAACCGGGGGAACCGAAGGGCGAAAGGCGATCGAGCAGCTCGCGCGGAGGGAGGTAGAGGCCTCCATGCGACAGGCTGCGGGTCGGGTGCGAGTCACGTCGACACAGACGCTCAACGATCTCGAGTCGGTGCCAAAGCTCTCCGACGCCCTGAATGCCAGGGTGTCCCACTGGGTGGTGACAGAGGCCCGCTACTATGCCTCGGGAAAGGTCGAGCTCGATGCCCAGCTTCCCCTGCAAGGCCTCCTCAAGCCCTACACCTTGCACGCTTCGAAGGCGGCTCCGCAGAGGGAGAACCAACCGTCCTACTCGGGCGTGCTGCTCGACGCGCGGGGAAGCGGTGCCGAGCCGGCGTGGGCACCCAGGATCCTCGGACCGAATGCTGAGGTTCTTTGCGACGGAGGCGTCTGGGAGGAGCACGCTGTCACGGCGAGTCCGGCGATCTACGTCACGGATCCGGCGCATCCCGCCGCAAGAAGGGCAGGGGACGAGCCCTTCATCATCTCGGCATCCTCGGCGTCCGGTCCCGATCTGATTCTCGGAGCGGACGATGCCCAGCGGTTTCGCACTTCGATGGTGAACGCGCGCGTCCTTGGCGAAGGCACGATGGTGGTGGTCGTCGACCCATGACGCCCGTTCGTCCTCAGTGGCTTGGGAGGCTGCCGTATCGATGGGCTTGGCGACTTCAGCATCTGCGCCGCGAGGCAGTCATCGCCAGGCGTGCGCCTGAGGCCTTCTGGTTGCTTACGCACGATCCGGTGATCACCACCGGTCGACGACTCGTCGAAGCATTGCCCTTGGACCTCGACGTGATCCAAACCGAGCGCGGCGGTCTCGCGACCTACCACGGGCCGGGCCAGCTCGTTGGGTATCTCATCATCGATGTCGCTCGTCGAAAAACGAAGGTGAAGGGCACCATCCGGGCAGTTGAGAGCGGCATCATTCGCTGGCTCGACTCGCGGGGCGTGCGGGCAACCCGGAGGCCGAGCTATCCGGGAATCTGGGTGGGCCCCGACAAGATCTGCGCGCTCGGAATGCACTTTCGTCGAGGCGTTTCGATGCATGGCTTCGCGCTGAATCTCACAGTGGATCTGGAGGGATACGATCGGATTATCCCGTGCGGGATCACCGATGGCGGTGTCACATCGCTGGCGGCGCTCAGGGGTACTTCGCCGGAGCCATGGCAGGTGGCTGAGGAAGTGGGCAGGACTCTCGTTGACACCCCCGGCCTGCTTGGATAACGAAAGCGTCCCAAAGGCACGTAGCTCAGTGGGAGAGCACCGCCCTGACACGGCGGGGGTCCGGGGTTCAAATCCCCGCGTGCCTATCATCTTCACGGTACAAGCATTCAGATGGCATCACGGCGCCATCTATAGGGTATCCTGCTCAACCGCAGGCCTTTCAAATCTAAGAGTGAGGAAATTTGAGGAGATCACCACGTCGTCGCGTTCAGCCTGAGCCCGACAAGTCCGAGCCCCGCGTCAACGGTAGAATCCGCGTTCCGCGCGTTCTTGTAATCGACGAAGAAGGCAACAAGCTCGGCGAGTTCATGGTCGAGGACGCGATCCGCCTCGCGGAATCCCGAGGACTCGACTTGATTGAGGTGGCTCCAGACAACCGCCCACCGGTCTGTCGCATCCAGGACTACGGACAGCTGAAGTACGAGCGCAAGAAGCGCGCTGCTGTCGCCCGAAAGAACCAGGTCCAGGTCCAGGTCAAGGAGGTCAAGCTCCGTCCCAAGACCGACGATCACGATATTGACGTAAAAGTGCGCCACGTTCGCCGGTTCCTGGAAGACGGAAACAAGGTGAAGGTGACTGTGCGCTTCCGCGGACGCGAGCTCGCTCATCGCGATATCGGCGCTCAGCAGTGCCTGCGAGTCGCGAAGAGTTGCGAAGACATCGGCGCCATCGAGTCACATCCACGGATGGACGGTCGGCAGATGTTCATGATCATCGCGCCGACCAAGAGATAGCGGGACCGCCTACGCATCCCTGCGCCTTTCGCCACCCCAGCTTCGCCTAGACACGGGGCCTAGCGCCGGTTAACTCCGGCCGTCTCACGGAGATCTCAATGCCCAAGATGAAGACCCACCGCGGCGCTGCGAAGCGCTTCAAAAAGACGGGCACGGGTAAGATCAAGTTCAAGCACGCTTTTCTGCGCCACTGCCTCGAGCACAAGCAGAAGTCGACCAAAAAGGCGCTCATGAAGAGCGGCACGATGAAGCCGTGCGATGCCAAGCGCATCACGAAGATGATCTTGAAGTAGTGCCCGGGGCATTTGCCCCAACAAACCCACCGCCACCGCCGCGAGGCTGGGAAGCGGTCTTAGAGGAGAATACAAATGGCACGTGTCAAACGCGCAATGATCCGCAGGACTCGAAAGAAGAACCTGTTCCGCCGCGTTCGCGGCTTCTTCATGGGCCGCCGCCGGCTCCGGCAAGCTATCGAGGCCCGCCTGAAGGCCGAGAAGCAGGAGTTCATCGGCCGAAAGCAGCGCAAGCGCGACTTCCGTCGCCTGTGGACCCAGCGCATCAACGCCGCCGCACGCCAGCACGGTCTCAACTATTCGCGCTTCATCCACGGCCTCAAGAAGGCGAACGTGGACATCAACCGCAAGATGTTGGCCGATCTGGCCGTTCGCGAGCCAGCGGTCTTCAAGTCCCTGGTCGAACGGGCCCAGGCTGCTCTCGCATAGGCCGGTGATAACCCACGTCCTGGTCTGTGCGTTGGCGCTCGTCGCCTGCAAGAAGGACGACGCGGGCTGGACGCAGTTCAACAGTGACGACGACTTCCTCGAGATCGCGATCACGAGCTCGGAAGAAGTCATCGAGGTCGACGGGTGCGAGCTGGGAACGACCTGTATCGATCTGCACTCCCGCATCGAGGGGGCAACGATCGGAACGGCTTCGGTCGATCCGTCGTCGGGGCCGGTGGGCACCAAACACAAGGTGCTGGCTGTGGTCGGCGATGACTGGGAAGACCAAGTCGGATTGGTCTCTGTCTCGGTCGATAGTGACCGCGGAGAGCAGACCTACGATCTGGAGCAGGACAGAGCGAATCCTGGCGCCTGGGGTATCACCCTGGAGTCGGTCGGTGCTTCCGGCAAGAGTGGAGAAGAGCGAATCGACATCTTCACCGTGCTCCTCTGGGAAGAGGACGTGTCGACCAAGAACGAAGACGAAGAGTGAGTCCCAGCGACGTGCCGGTCACCGGGACCGAGACCCGAGAGGATCTCGCTCGCAGCCTGATCGCTCTGGGCTTTGATCGACGACAGAGCGCGTCGGTGGTCAACGCCATCGTGGAGGTGCTCTGCGACAGGCTCGCTGCTGGCGAAGATGTCGGACTGCGCGGTTTTGGTCGCTTCACGGTCCTCGACAAAACAGAGCGGCCCGTGCGTAACCCACGCACCGGAGAAGCCGTGACTCTGGCCCCCCGGAGCACCGTTACCTTCCATCCTGCGGCCGGTCTGCGCGCCCGGCTGACAGCTGCGCTATGTTCGACCCCCCACAGGAGAAGCCCGTGAGTGAGGAAGAACTCGAGATCGAGGTCCCCGACAAGCTCTTCTTCCGAATCGGAGAAGCAGCGCAGCTCATCGGCGTCGAGCCCCATGTGCTTCGCTACTGGGAGAGCGAGTTCAAGATGCGCCCGCAGCGATCGTCCACTGGGCAGCGCATGTACCGCCGAAAGGACATCTCGCGCTTCCTGCGGATCAGGCGGCTTCTTCACAAGGAGGGCTTTACGATCGCGGGTGCCCGCAAGGCCCTCAGCGCACCCTCGGATGCCCCACCCGCCGATTCCTCGCGTCTAAAAGAGGCTCTCACGAGGATTGAGGGCGTTCGAAAGCATATTGCGACGCTCAGGACAAAGTTCGCGCATGTGGTCGTTGCCGCCACGGAGAGCGACGGTTAATCCCAGCGGGCTATCAGGCGCTTAACGGCGCCGGGCGCTGCACGAATCGGGGCGTAGCGCAGTCTGGTAGCGCACCAGACTGGGGGTCTGGTGGTCGCTGGTTCGAATCCAGTCGCCCCGACCACTTTGACCGCCGCAAATCAATGATTTGCGGCGGTCTTTGTTTTAGGCTTCGATGAACATCCTCCTCTCGAACGACGACGGGATCGACGCCCCAGGGCTGCAAGCGCTGGAGGCTGTCCTCATCGAACGAGGATGGACGGTGTGGGTGGTCGCGCCCGATACAGAGCGATCCGCCCAGAGCCACGCCTTGACGATGCATCACGCGTTGCGGGCCGAAGAGCGGGGGACCGGGCGCTGGGCGGTGACGGGGACCCCAGCGGACTGCGTGTACTTGGCACTGCACGGCTTGCTGCCAGAGCTCCCCGACATCGTCGTCGCGGGCATCAATGACGGCGCAAACCTTGGGAATGACGTGCACTATTCTGGGACTGTGGCCGCGGCGCGCGAGGCGTGTATGAATGGGCTGGCGGCCCTCTCGGTCTCCCTGTACAGTCGCTCCCACGATGATCGAAACTGGGCTCTGGCCGCTGGCCTTGCGGTTGAGGTGGTCCAGCGCATGGCCGAGCGCAGCCTGCCGGAGGGGGTGCACCTCAATCTGAACGTCGCCAATGGTGTCTCCTGCAAGGGGATCCGAGTTTGCGGACTCGGGCCTCGCCACTACGAGCCATTCGTCGAGGTCCGGCGAGATCCGCGACATCGGCCCTACTACTGGATTGGCGGCCCCCCACGTCCTACCGAAGGCGGCGTGGGAACGGATGTGCACTGGGTGAACCAGGGGTTTGCCAGCCTCACTCCGCTGACGGTCAACGCAACCTCGACCGCAGCGCTGGAGGGTCTCCGTGACCTCGACAGACCCTAAGACACTCCTGCCACTTGCCGGTCGTGGCCTGCTTGGTGGCGTTCTCATGGGCCTGGCCAATCTGGTTCCTGGAATCAGTGGCGGCACGATGCTGTTGGCTGCGGGCGTATATCCCGACTTCATTCGGGCAATTTCCGAGGTTACTCGCCTGCAGTTCAAGCTGCGTTCGCTCGTCTTGCTCGGGGCCGTGACTACCGCAGCGGCCGCGGCGATCGTATTGTTCGCCGGCTTTGTGAAGATGCTGGTCGTCGATCATCGCTGGGCCATGTACAGCCTGTTCATCGGCCTTACCCTCGGCGGAATCCCGGTGCTGAAACGTCTGATTCCACAGATGAATCCAACAGTTTGGGGCGGTGCCCTCGCGGGATTCACCGGCATGGCGGCGCTGGCGGTCTTCCAGGCCATGGGCACCGACGGCTCCGGGGCTGCAGATAGCATCCCGATGATGTTCATCGCTGGGATCGCCGGAGCGAGCGCGATGATCCTCCCGGGAGTGAGTGGCGGGTATCTGCTCTTGGTGATGGGTGCGTATGTGCCGATCCTCTCTGGCATCCACGACTGCAAAGAGGCAGTTGGAGCCGCTGATATCGGCGCCATCGTCGATCCGCTGATCGGCGTCGTGATCCCGGTTGGGGTCGGCGTCGTCGTCGGCATCGTGGGCGTGAGCAACGTGCTCGGCTGGTTCCTCAATCGCTACGAACAGGCTACCTACGGCGTCCTACTCGGCCTGCTCCTCGGTGCGGTTGTCGGGCTCTGGCCCTTCCAGCAGGGTGTGCAACCGCAGATCGGCGACATCGTCAAGGGGCGCCCGGTGACCGAAGATCGCGTTGTCGATCACGAGGACTGGCCGACGGAGTTCTTCAATCCATCAGCTGTCCAGATAGGAGGTTCGCTCTGCCTCATCTTTCTTGGCTTCGGCGTGACGCTGGCAGTTGCCGCGGTCGGTGCTGGCAAAGATGACGACAGTGATACAGTGCCTGCCTCCGGAGGCGAAGATGGGTGAGCTATTAGAAGACGTCAACCGATTGATCAGGGATGTCCCAGACTTTCCGAAACCCGGCATCCTGTTCAAGGACATCATGCCGGTGCTCGCCGATCCAGAGGTCTTTGGTCGGGTGATCGAGTGGATGGCGGCCGATCAGCCCCACATCGACAAGGTCGTCGGCACCGAGTCCCGCGGCTTCATCTTTGCGTGCGCGCTAGTTGCTCCCTTGAACGCCGGTTTTGTCCCGGCTCGGAAGGCCGGCAAGCTGCCCGGTGAAGTCACTGGCGCCGAATACGATCTGGAGTACGGAACGGCGACCTTGGAAATGCACACCGATGCGTTCAAGCCGGGCGAAAAGGTGCTCATCGTCGACGATCTCCTCGCCACGGGCGGAACTGCCGCGGCCACCGTCGAGCTCGTACGCCGTCTTGGGGGCGAGGTGGTCGGCTGTGCCTTCATGGTCGAGCTGACATTTCTCCCGGGCCGCGAAAAGCTCGATGTTCCAGTGCGAAGCCTGGTAATGGTCTAGCTATCCTCGCAGGATGCACGCCCAGACCTTTTCGGTCTGTGCTCGCAGCTCGATCAGTCCACCGTCGTTTTGGATGACGTGGGTCGCCACCTTCTCCTTCTCTGCCATGGGCATCTGGGCCGCGACGATCCCGCGTGCCTGGGCCTCGGTCTGGTTGTCTCGGGCGATCACCCTGCGGAGTTGTTCGTCGGGATCGCAGGACACGACGATCAGATCGCCATAGAGCTTGTAGCCTCCGGACTCGACCAACAGAGCGGCCTCGACGACCGCTGCGGCGTGACCCTGTTGCGCGATGGCTGCGAGTTCCATCGCGATCCACGCGCGGATCGCCGGGTGGGTGATGGACTCGAGTGTGCTCTTGGCCTCGGGATCGGCGATGATCCTTTGGCGCATTGCCGCCCGGTTCAAGGCGCCCGACGAATCGAGGATCTCCTCTCCAAATGCGGCTCTCAACGCCAACAGCGCCGGCTCTCCGGGTTCCACGACTCGTCGCGCGGCCTGGTCCGCGTCGAGTACCGGCACGCCGAGATCTCGGAGGATTGCGGCAACCGTGGACTTGCCGGTCGCGATGCCTCCAGTCAAGCCGACGAGAAACATCTGCTACTCGGTGCTCTTGAACTTCTCGATGTAGCGAAACACCGTGCGAGCATCGATGCCCAAGTCGCGGGCGGTCTGGGCCTTGTTCCAGTTGTTCAGATCCAGCACCTTGCGGATGTACTCGACCTTGAACTCTTCCTGGGCGTCTGCGAGGGGCGCAACTTCGCGCTTCTGGCCCGCGGTGAGGCCGAGATCGTCCGGATTGAGGAGGGCGCGGTCACTCATAATGAGGGCTTTCTTCGCGCGATTTTCGAGTTCTCGAACGTTTCCGGGCCAGTAGTAGTTCTTCAGCGCTAGCAGGGCCTGGTTGGTGAACCCGCGCGTCTGTGTCTTGTACTGCTCTCGGTACATGTTGAGGAAGTACTGGGCGAGGATCGCGATGTCTTCGCCACGCTCCCGCAGCGGCGGTAGGTGCACGCTGATCTCATTGAGTCGGTAGTACAGATCCTCGCGGAACTCCCCTGACTTGATCCGCTCCGCCAGATCCTTGTTGGTGGCGGCGACGACCCGGAGCTCTACGTGGCGAGGGGCGAGCTCACCGACGCGCTCGATGGTGTTTTCCTGCAAGACCCGAAGGAGCTTGACCTGCAGGTTCATCGGCATCTCGGCGATCTCGTCGAGGAAGAGCGTTCCTCCGCTTGCTGCCTCGACTTTGCCCACCTTGTCGCTGACCGCGCCCGTGAACGACCCCTTCTTGTGCCCGAAGAGCTCGCTCTCGAGTAGGTTTTCGGGGATCGCGCCGCAGTTGATGGCGACAAACGCGTTCTCTTTGCGGCCGGAGAGCTTGTGGATCTCTCGGGCGACGAGCTCCTTACCCGTGCCGGTCTCGCCGAGGATCAGGACAGACAGATCGGTCGGCGCGACGCGACGGATGACCTTGAACATCGCCTTCATGGGCGGACAGGTGCCGATCATCTCGCCCTGGGCCGACTGCTGCAGCTGGGTGCGCAGGTTTCGGTTGTCGAGGCGAAGCTGATTCAGCGTCAGCGCGTGGAAGATGATGATCGACGCCTGTGCGGCATAGATCTTCAGTAGAGAGAGATCGCGCTCGGCGAACAGGTCGGTGACCTGATCGTTGCCGAGGTAGATGACGCCGATCAGGTCCTTTCGATAGATCAGCGGAACGCACATCACCGACGACAGCTTGAGGTCGACCACGGATTTGGCGCGTCCAAAGCGCGAATCACTCATGGCATCGGAGATGATCACCGGCCGGAGGTGCTCGACCACCTGGTTGACGATGGAGTCTGAGACCTTGGTGATGTCGAGGTGTTCGTTGGCGACATTGTGGGAGGCGGCGAGATGGCGCTCGCCGTCCTGCAGCACGATGACAAATCCCTTCTCGGCGCGGGTGAGGTCGACGAGACCTTTGAGCAGTGCGGCAAAGAGGCGCTTTGGAGCCGTGTCCCGCATCATCTCGCCAGACAGAGCCACCAGCGCTTCGAGATCGTCGACGGCGAGACCATTGCTCTCTGGGGCCGCTGCCTTGGCCGGCTCTCCCTCGGAGTAGGTGAGCTTCCAGGCGCCGAGCAGCACTTGATCGCCGCTGGTCAGGGCCACGGAGCGCACGCGTCGGCCATTGACGTAGATCTCGCTGGAGCGGTCGGTGAGCGACAAGGTGTAGACACCACCCTTCCGCATCACGCTCGCGTGGGTCTGTCCGACCATGGGATCGTCGAGAACCAGGTCGTTGCCACTCGACCTGCCGATCGTCGTCAATGCCTTGCGGATCTTGAAGTCACGTCCTTTGTCGTGGATCGTGTGCTCGCAGCGGAACCACGCCATATGGCGATCTCCTCCCGGTTCCGTTCCGGCATAACACACCTAGGTGCGGATTCCGTTTACGGTCGGAGTTCAGGTCGGGAGATGGGCGCTCGCGACCCAGTTTTGAGGTTCGACAGCTTCTGTCAGAAGCGCCCCGAGAACACCACTTGGGAGCCCCCTTCCGGAGTCGGAAACACGGACAACGCCGGCTCGGCTACGAAGTTGCGGCGCCAGTGACCCCGCGCTTCGGTCACCGAGGAAACGTACATCACGTATGAGGCGACCACGAGTGGCCACTGCAGCTGATACCGCTGCCGGTTGATGTTCGCCTTCGTCTCCTGGGCAGTCCAGCCGCGCGGGTGATCCGATGGGAGCCATTGGATGCCGTTCTCCCTTGGAAACACCACGTTGAGATAGTGCGTGTTCACGTACACGCCGATCGAGGCGCCGCCGAGTCCAGCTTGCAGCCCGGCAAACGCGATCCCAAGTAGCGGACGCTTCGACTTGAACTGTGGGATGCCGAGCGGGAGGTAGCCCCAGGAGGGCAGGGGGGGCGGTTCTTGCTCTGGGATCTCGCCCTGGGCGCGCTTCACTTGGTCCCGCACGGTACTGAACTCCCCGACAACCTCGATTGGGTGGCTGTAGGGGCTGATCTGGTAGTCGGAGTCCTTCTCTAGAAGCGTGCGAAAGGCAGCGCGCGCGAGGTCGTGCCTGCCTCGTCTGTATTGGATTTCGCCGACGTAGATGAGGGCGGTGGCTGCGAGATCCCAGTCGGGCTCCTCATGCTGGAGCCGGATCTGAAGATCCTTGAAGAGCTCGAGTGCCTCTTCATCGCGACCGCCGAAGTAGACGGACTTGGCGTGCTCCAGCAGCTCTTCGAAGGTCTGCGGCGCCGGCTCCTCGCTCGGTGGTGGCGCAGGTGCGTCGTCCGCCGGCAACGGCTCATCTGCCCTCGCAGTGGCGAGCAGGAGCAGCATTACGAGTACGAGCATCAACACCGCCGTTGAACGCCCAAAAGGTAGCACCCCCGGGCGCTGACGGCACCACTGAGGTTGCACAGTGTAAGATCAAATCAAAAAAGTGCAGACTTACCTGGAAACCTTTTCATGGGAGTGGTTATATGCGCCATGTAAGGATTCGGCGGCGTCGCGGATCGAGCGATTGGCCGGTAACAACCTCCCCCAGGTCGTAGGGGCCGGCGGGATCTTGAAACATGTTCTGCACGGGATGCATTCTAGATGCGACGGATTGAGACATTCGACTGGTGGCCAGACCTTCTCGCCCTCAAAGACGAGCTATCCCTCCGAGAGCTTGCCAATCGATTCGAGGTCACACCCGGGGCCATCTCAGCGGCCTTTAAACGCACTGGTACCGCGCGCAAGCCGGCTCCGCCAGGTCCGCGCGCTCTGCGAAAGCGCCGCAAGTCAGTGGACTCTCTTCCCCCAGAGGCCGGAGAGAATGGGACCGGGCCTCGTCCGGGATCCAAGGATCAGCTGATCGAGAACCATCAGCATCTCCTTGGCGTCGTACCCGACTCTGATGTCGCAAAGAAGGCCGGCGTCAGCGTGCGCACCGTGGCCAGCTATCGCTCTCGCAACGGCGTGCCGGGCTACACCGGGCCTCGCCGCCCGAGTGCAAAGCGCAGGCCTCGCACCTCCCGCATCGATCCCTTCCAGAAGCTCCTGGGCACGGTGCCCGATCGCGTTGTCGCAGAGCAGGCGGGAGTGAGCCTGAACGCTGTGCGGAACTACCGTGTCAAACGCGGCATCCAAGCGGCACGCCGGCGCACGGCCGACGAGACCGTCGCTCCACAGCCTGCAAAGGCCGACGCCGAGACGATGACTGGCGCCCAGGCCTGGCGGGTGACGATCGCCAACGGCCCTGGCGTCCAGGAGCGAGTTGTTGTCGCCAATGACATGGTCGAAGCAGCTACTCGTGCAACTCAGTCCGCGAACGGCGGGCGGGTCACTTCGATCGCCTGGGTGGCCCAGATCCTGTGAGCTAAGAACCGTTGCGAGCGCCTACTGGGTGTCTTCGACGGGCGGCAGGTCGATCTGCATGCGGAAGCTGCCCTCTTCATCGGTGGCGGTGGAGCCGAAGAGCCGACCGAGGTGGTCTCGAAACTCTACGACGGCATAGGCCTCGGCTTCTCCATCGAGGTCGACCGCTCCGCGAATGAGGGTGCCAGTGCTGAGGACGAGGTCCAGGTTGCCGCCATCTAGGGTCGTACCATCGACCTCTTGGCGGGTCAGGGCATGGTCGCGACTGTTCGGCGGAGTCAGCGTGCAGACGATGTTCGTGTTTGGCAGGTCTAGAGCGTAGTTTCCTTTTTCGTCGGCATAGGTGCTCCACGACCGTTCTCCGAAGCCGACTTCGGTGCAGCTGACTTTGGCGAGGCCAACGCGGCGGTCGTTCTGATCGCGAACGACGCCCGTGACAGGAGTGAGCGGGTCGAGGCTGATCTCACCGAGGTCAGTGTCGGACGATACGGTCACCTCGCTCTGCCCGGGGGAATGTGCACCTTCGGACATGAACTCGACGATGTAGTGCCCGGCGGGGAGGCTGGCGTCGAAGTTGCCGTCGGCGTTTCGAGTGATCTGCAGCGAAGCGTCGAGCGCGCCGTAGTCGGTGAGCTCGGTGGCGGTGAATCGAACAGCCACGTCCTTGATCGCCTCGTCGTTCTCGTCGAGGACCCGCCCGCTGACCAACTTTGGGTCATAGGGCGGGTACTCGAAGTCGACCTGAGCACTCAAGAACTCGTTGTCGAGGCCAGTATCCGTGATCTGTGCAGCGGGATCGATGGGCTCGGAAGTGAGGCTCGGGTCGCGACCGTCGTCGCGTCCCAAGCACACCACCGTGAACGGACCCTGCTCTGGCATGACGCGGATCAGATAGTAGCCGTCGTCATCGGTTTCGGCGGTTGAGGTCTGGATGCCCTTGCCGTCGACCACATGGACGTGGAAGGGACCATCCGCCCCCGGATAACGAACCTGGCCCCAGATGGCCGCACCTTGCTCGATCTGGAAGTCGAGGGTGGCCCCATTTGCTGCGATGGCCTCGTGATGTGCGACCACGGGCACCACTGGGTTGTCGGGCACGACGAAAATGTCGTATCCACCGGCGACCAGGTCGGTGTAGAAGAAGCCGTCTTCGGCGGTCGTGGCTGAGTAGTTCTGTACGGTTCGCGCGCTGTGGGTCACGACGATCTGCGCAGAGATGGGCCCGAACTCAAAGGGCAGCTCCGCACCAGCGGCTTGGGGCGTGACCACGTCGGCGGTGATCATACCGTCGACGGAGGTGGGTGTCTCAAGCGAGATTATGACGCCATCGAGGCCATCTGCGGGGTCGAGCGGGCCGATAGTCTGGGGCAGTACCCGAAAATCGGTGGTGGAACCCGGAACAAAGAGGTCCGATGGGTGGATGTCGACGTACACCAGTCGGCCCAGGTCGGACTCGATGACCATGCCGTTGTCCATAGGCTGCTCGAGCCTCTCCACGCCCATTTCAGCACCGCAGCCGACGAGCGCGAATAGCAGTGGCAGGTATCGCATCATTTCACCTCCACCAACCACTCGATTTTGACGCTGTTGCGGCTGGGCTGGGCTTGGTCAGTGACCGTGCATTTGATGATATCACCCGATTGAACGTGCTCCTCGGGGATGGTAATCACACTCAACCAATCGCCGCCGTCTGTTGGCGCGTCTGTCACCATGGGCGCCTCGTTGGCGCGGTGTACCTCCCAGACGAAGGTGAGGATCTCGTCGTCGGGATCGTTGGCCAGGACACTGACGCGGGTCGGATCGGTGACGAAAGGGAGCGGGATGATGTCCCCTTCGAGGAAGTTGGTGGGTACGGAGATCGCGGGTCCGATGTTCACGGGTTGCTCCCAGGCCGGGGCCACGTAGAGGCAGCCCTGCATCAGGATTATGCAACCGGCGTGCCATGCCCGAAAGGTAGGCTTTGACCGTATCTGGAAGGTACTGTCGCCGCTGCTCTGCTGGCGGAATCGGGACACTGGGATCACGGTTGATCCCTATCCGGTCGGCGGCGGAAAGGTCTCGCCATCGGCGATGAATGTGTAGTCTTCTTCGAGGTGTAGGCCACCTGGGCACTCTACCCGAACCACAAAGGGTTCGGAGGGCCTCTTGATGAGGAGCTTGTAGCCGAGCTCGCCGAGTGTTCCCTTCAGGTTGTTGTCCAGGTAGACCTGGCAGATCTGCTCCCAGTCCCCCTGTCTGAAAGCCAGTGGTGCCGGACGAACCTCGAGCTCGATGGGCACGTCGATGGTCTCTCCTTGGCCGACGATGACGTCTTGGGTCCACTCGAGGATGGTGTCGCCGGTGACCTTGAACGTGTGCTGGCCAACAGAGAGTTCGAGAGGTGCGCGGCTGACGGAGCGGGTGCTGCCCATCTTTTCTCCGTCCACCCAGAGGATGCCCACGAGCTCCCCGAGCCCAGTGATCTTCACCTTGCCGAACTGCGGCTCCTCCTCTTCCGGCGGCTCGGGGTCGGGCTCGGGCACTGGAGCCGGTCGCGGTCGGGGTGCGAACACAGCTCCGTCTGGGAGGGCGGCGACGGGCTCGGGTTCGGCAACGGGCTCCGGAATGACGGGCTCTGGAGCCGGTGTGGCAACCGCGGTCGGCTCTGGCGGTGGGGTGGGGGCGACGACCTCCGCTGGTTCCGGTTCCACAACACTCGGCTCGACGAACTGATTGGCTCCCCAGGCCGCGAGACCCAGCGTGAGGAGTGCCACAATCAGACCCACGTACGTTCCTCTGCCGCCCGGTTGCTTCTGTTCGCCGTGTAGACCCTGTACCAGCTCGAGGACCTCTTCGTTGTCCTCGTCCATGGAGAGCAGTCGGTTGAAGAGGCGCAGTGCGGCGAGGTGATCCCCGGCCTCGAGGTGCTGCTTGCCGCGCACGATGAGGACTTGTTGGAGGTGTTCGTCGAGCCGGGTCTCGAGCGTGTCGGGGTCGTCGAGATAGTTGCGGAGGTGCCAGCGCGAGTCTTCCGGGTCGACATCCGTCTCGGCAAGACAGGCCTGAAGCGCGCGGGCGACATCACCGGCACTCTGGTAGCGATCATCGGGGTTTGTCGCCATCAAGCGCTCGATCACGTCGGCCATGCCGGCGGACATGGAGGGCGCGAGCTCGGAGACGACGGGCCGATTGGACTCGATGACGTTCTTGAGGATCAAGCTGGGATTGCTGCCCGAGAACGGCAGGTGTCCCGTGACCAGATAGAACAGCATCGTGCCGAGGGCGAACAGGTCAGAACGACCATCCAAAGCCTGTTCTCGCGCCTGCTCTGGGGACATGAACGCCGGCGACCCCACGAGGGCACCGGTCATCGTCACCTGAGATTCGTCGAGGAAACGGGCGATGCCGAAGTCCATCAGCTTCAGCGTTCCGTCCCAGCGGACCATCACATTGTCGGGCTTCAGATCCCGGTGGAGGATGCCCTCGAGGTGGGCATAGGCGAGGGCGTGGGCAAGGTGAAGGCCCATGATCGACGCGACTTCGGACGGCAGCTTGCCCCGGTCGTGGAGGATGTCGGAGAGCGTCTGGCCCTGGACGAACTCGGTGATGATGTAGCACTCGTGCGCGTCTACACCCGAGTAGTCGAAGATCTCCAGGATGTTGTCGTGGTGGAGATGCTCGATGGCCCGTGCTTCCCGCGCGAACCGCTTTCGATTGCGCGTCGATGAGGACAGGTGGGGATGCAGCACCTTGATGGCCACGTCGCGGTTCAGCGTGCTGTGGCGGCCCAGGTAGACCGTCGCCATCCCGCCTTCACCGACTTTCTGCAGGACCTCGTATTTGTCCAGTGTGGTACCGATCACGTCGCCGCTCCTCGGCCGGTGGTCGCTATCGAGAGTGTATCAAGCAAGCTTGATTTGTCTCGACAGCTGCTCTCCGTCCGAACTCGCTCGGGGGGGGGCGTGCGAACTCCGTTGATCAAAACCAGCGAATCCTGGGTAGCAACGCCTCGAACTATAACTCGGGCGCTAGCGTGGGGACTTGAGTATGCCAGGGAACTGCACACCTGCGCGAGGATCGATGCCCTGGTATTGGGCGCGTGCGGTGCTCAGCTGCACGGTGAATCCAGAGTCCGGAGCGTAAACGCGCCCGTCCTTCTCGATGAGTCCCTCAGGTGGATTCGGGAACGGGCCGGCGATGCGAAAGGCCCTTACAACGCAGTCATCTAGCTCTCCGCTCCCAGACTCGGCGACCACCTCGATGTAGTCGAGGGCGCCGTCGGAGTTCAGGGTGTACTTGACCGTGGTTGTGTATGAGGACTTGGCAAGGCGCACCGAACTCGGCAGGTTCTGGAGATTTTGATCCCAGTAGAAGCCGACGAGGCGCCGAATGCGCTTCCAGTAGCTGGCGTAGAGGTATTCCTTGGTATTCAGGTTGACCTGCTCACCTCGCTCTTCGTTGAGGAAGTCGTTCTGAGGAGCTCCAGAGACCTGCGACGCCATGTGGGCTGCCGGCACGGGATCCTGGGGGCCGGGTTTGTTGGTTTGGGTCCAGGGTGAGGGCAGAGCCGCCAAGCTCCCGTCGCGGTTGGGATCGAAGCGGTGGTTGCCTACCTGGGCTCCAGTGGAGGGTTTGTCGATGTTCATGTCGATCAGATCTTCCTGCTCCATCTTCTGTTCCTTGGAGAAGATCGGCGCGAGGATCTCGGGGTTCACCATGAACTTGTCGGTCTTGGTCTCCTCTTCGACGGTAATGTCGTACTCGGCGAGATATTCGGAATCCTTGGGTTTCTCTTCCTCTTCTGGTGGGGCGACCTCGACGATCTGACCCTCGTTGAGGGGTTCTTCGGGCTCTTCTTCGACCTCTTCCTGTGTGTCGGGAGGATCGAGGAAGACGACTTGAATCGGCGTGTTCCGTCCGTCGGATTCGGGCATCAGATAGGGCAGCGCCATGTCGAGTGCCTGCAGTGTCATCAGGTGCAGGAGCAAGGCAACGATCACAAATGGGATCGCCCACGGGCGATGACCCCCGCGGCCGCCGTTGCGGCTGAATGGCGCGATGCTGCGACTCAACGGGCCTCTCCCTGCCTACCAACGTAGCGCCTTATGCACACAAGCGTGGGGTCGACGGCGATCACGGGAGGAAGGTCGAGGTCGCGATGAGCGGGTTGCGGTAGCGGAGCACCATTCGATGGGGGATGGTCTCTCGCGAAACGTCGTTCGGAAAGCGAGGAAGTTTGTGCGGAATGGCCTCGAGCGCCATTCGGTCGAGGGTTGGGTCCCCAGACGAGCGCGCCAGGGTGAGATCGGTGACCTTGCCGGTTGGCCGGATCTTGTACTCAACGGTGACCTGGCCCTGGATCCCTCGCGCTCTTGCGTGGGTCTGCATGTCCTGACGCTGCCAACGCGCCCCGACGATGTCTTCGACTTGGGCGATGTAGACTCCCACCGGCGTGCCGCGAGCACTGATGGCCGCTTCCCAGCTGATCGCCACCTCGTCGAGGACGGTCTGAGGGGACATGTGCGCCGCTCCTTGTCCCGCCAGGGTGCCTGCCCACTCGGGCCTGGGTGCAAAACGATCGCGGTCGATGCCGCCCCAGCCGAGGGCACGGCGAAGCTCGAGGGTCGGGTCTGCGGAGCCGAATCCCGGACCTTCGACCGGGCCTAGATCGGCGGCGATCTCTCCGGGCAGAGCTACTTCTTCGACCTCGTTGATCGCCGAACCACCGCGATCCGCCGCCACCCCCACGGTCTCGACCACTGCGACTCCGTCGCCGGCCGTGGGTGAGGGCACTTCGGTGTCTTGACCGGCCTGAGACGACGCCGGTGCCGAGGTCACCCTTCGGAAGGCGGTCGGTTGCCACCAGTCCGGACCCCTGGCGTTGTCATCCGGGCGCGGAGCTTCTGGGAAGAGGGCCGAGTCTGGGAGTCCGGCGCCATCGCTCGCGGCAATGGGTTGTCCGGCCCCGCCACCACTTCTGGCCACCGATCCACCGGCGAGGCGATCACCTCCTCGGGCTTGGCTTCCTCGTCCCGCCGCAGTTCCACCGCCTCCGCCTCCGCCTCCGCCGTCGAGGTGCTGCTTAGACTCATCAGCGTCCAAGGCGCGGTTCCCGGCGGCCTGTTCGCTCTGCCCATCGCGCCGTTCCATCGTCGGAGAAGCCGACGTGTCTTCCGGCCCGAGAACGCGCGGGGTCAATGGCCCCGCCAGATCGGTCGTGACGGGTGTTCGCTTCTCGACGAGGGCGGTCGTGGAGTGGGCGGCGATGCGATCGGTCTCTGGTTGCGGGACCCAGTGGTCGGGCTTCTCGACACGAACGAACCGCTCCCAGTCGTCTTCGTCGCGCGGGTCCTCTTCCGGCAGGGGAAGGACCTCCTCCTGTCCATCTTCTTGCTCGCGAATTGGGCTATCGTGGTCCTTGGTGTCGAAGGCGTCGGCGTGGGCCGGTGTCGGCGCCATGGCAACGGCAGCAGCGGCGGTCTCGGTCGGGGTGGCGCTCCGTCCCTCGGCGCGATCTCCCGGGGAGTCCTGTCGCGTGTCGCCGTCGGCTGCGGTCTCGCGGGCGCCCTCTTCGGCCGGAAGCTCGCCTACCAACCTCAGAACAGCGATGTGGTCGTCCGCCGGTGTAGGTGCGAGGGCAATCCCCAGAGTGATAGTGGCGATGCCCATGTGTGCCCACACCGAGAACAGACCCGCCCATCGCGCTCCAAACGGGTTGCGCGCCGCCTGGATTCGGCGCCCATGGCGGGTTCGGGATGGTGCCATCACTTTCATTGTCGGTCATAGGACCCCAGTCATCACGTATAAGTTCGTCAAACTCGCCGGTTCCCATTGATCTCTCGAAGTCGGCGTCTGAATCTGCACTTTGTACCGGGTGATCCGGACTCCTATCCCATCGATGCGGCCCACGCGCTGTTCAAGGAGCTTCGCGCGCGCGAGGTAGTCGACGACTCCGGGGGGCCGGGTAGCGGCGCGGATTGGCTGGTAGCGGGAGGGTTTCGCCGCGTCAGAATCGACGATCCCGGACGCCAGGTGCTGTACGCAAACCAAGTGGGCGGCTTCCATGTCCGCTGCCCGTTGACGTGCGAGAACGTGGCGCCCTCGTTCAGGGCGGCCCTCATTGCGTGGCGTTCCGAAGGCCCACGTTCCCTCGAATGTTCTGCCTGCGGTGAGCGCCACGCCCTCGAGGCGTTGAGCTACGCTCCCCCGGCTGCCTTCGGACGGTTGTGCATCGTGGTGGCCGATGTCGAGACCGCTGTGCCCCAGCCTCTCGCCACCGCCAGAGTCGCCGAGGTCTTGGGGCCCTTCAACCTCGTCCAAGTCCGCGTCTAGCTGCTCTCGTCTACACTATTTCGAGTTGCGATCTATGAATTGTGTCGTTTGTAGGGCCAGAAATCAAGTAATAGGACCGTATAACGCGGATAAAATGGTGTTGGCATGCTCGGTGCAAAGACGTTCTGCATAGCCTCGCGACTCGGGGCAAGGAGAACGAAATGACCTATCGCAACACCCTCATCACCCTGACCCTTGGCCTCACGGCGTGCGGGTTCACCAGCAATGAGCCAATCGTCGAACAGATCGTCGCTACCCCCATCGAGAGCGCCGATATTGCTGAGGTTGCCGACACCGACGAGCCCGCCATCGTCGAGGCCAGTCCCGATGCACTGGAGCCCGAGTGGGATGTCTACGATGAAGACGAGCCCGAACCGCTGCCACCGACCGCGACCTTTGCCCTCCGTCGCGGCGAGACGCTGGCCCACTTCGCGCGCTGGTCCGGGCTGCCGGTCGAGGTGATCGCCGAGACCTCTGGCCTCGATCTCTTCGACACCTTCGCTGTCGGCACCGAGATCCGCGTGCCCATCTCGGGTGAGCCCCTCGCAGAGCTCGCTACTCAGCGCGATCTGCACCACGTCCGCCGAGCCGAGGGCTACCTCGCCGCCCGCGGTGGGGCTCTGGGAACAGAGTTCTACACCGTGCAGACCGGCGACTCGGCCTGGACAATCGCCCGCGACCAACGCGGCATTCCCGTGTGGCTCCTCGAGACCTACAATCCGTCCTCGAACCTGGACAACCTGCGTCCCGGCGAAGAGCTCATGGTCCCGATCATCGCCGACATCGTGGTCGACGCGGGAGACCTCGAATAGCTCAGTCCTCTAGAGAGGAGCGGAGGGATCGCAGCGCTTGCCGCCATTCCTTTTCGAGGGCGGCGTTGTCGTCCTCGTCCTCTTCGACCCCGGAGTGAATCACGGCCACCCGGGTCTCATCCCCATCCCTGGCGAGTACGAACTCGAGCCGGGTCTTGCGGAGGGGGCCCGGGCTATTGCTGTCCCACTTGATCTCGATCTTGCGGGTCGGGCGGAGCTGCTGGAACATCCCGATCTCTTCGAGGGGTGCACCCTCGTCGTCTTCGGTGGTGATAACGATTCGCCCGCCCGGTCGATCGTCCACCCTGGCTTCGTCGACCCACCAAGAGGAGAGCCCCTCCGCGGTGGTGAGCGCGTTCCAGACGACGCGCGCAGTTGCGGCGATGTTGATCTGCTGCCGAACTGTTGCCATTCAACCTCCGCGGCGGGCAGTAACCTACCTAAAGGCTCGTTGTGAGTGCTGTACGGCCTGGAAGTTGATGAACGCGACATAGATGCCGATCGCGGCCAGGAACAACATCCCGATCTGCCAGCCGACGATTGCAATGACTATACCTAGGATCAACCCGAGGATTCCGGTGATGTAAGCGGCGCGACGGGCGTCGGTGTACATGTCCATGATCGCGTGAAAGGCGTTGCCGCCGTCCAGGGGCTTCATCGGAATCAAGTTCACCAGGCTCCAGCCGACGTTGACCCACACGATCTGGGTGATGATCACCGTCGCGACGCGTGGCAGGTCCATGTAGAAGAAGGGAATGAGCATCGGCAGCCCAACCATCAGCCCGGCGCCGGGGCCAGCGATGCTGATCTTGAGCTGGTTGCTCGCCGTCGAGGGTTGGTGCATGACGTGGCCGCCGAAGCCGTGGATCTCGATGTCGCTCACCCGGACCTTGAGGCGCCTACACATGAAGGCGTGTCCGAGCTCGTGCAGCACGATCGAGAAGAAGACGATGACCATGAAGCTTGCGATGCTCCAGAGTTCATCCTTCTGGCTCAATCCGAGCAAGAGGTAGACGCCACAGAGCAGCAGGAAGCCGGCACGCACGTTGACGTGAAACCCCATCACTCCAAAGCGGGCTACGGGGCCGTCGTTCACTCAGATTGCCATCTGCAGGTCGATGATGAACGTGGTCTCCCGCACGCCACCGGGCCGGTCGACGGGACTGGCGCCAAACCAGGTGAACATCGGCAGCAGGATCCCCGCGCGACCTCGCAGGCCGGGGACGGGGTCGACGCGAAGGAGGCCCGTCACGTCCCACGGAGAGATGTCCCAGTAGGAAATGGAGGTTTCGCCGACGATTCCCACCAACGGGGCAATGGTCTGGTCGATGCCCGCGGCCGCCCCAAAGCGAGGGTAGACCTTGTGGAAAGGTGCGTAGGCTTGCGACGTGTGCACGCCAAGAGAACCGCGGACCATGACGGTGGTGTCATCGACGAGCTTCATTCGCATCTGGTAGATGGCGTTCGCGCCCGCGCCAGGCCACAGCTGCTCGGCTTCGTTGGCCCAGGTGTAAGGTTGGCCGCCGGGATTCACGTGCAAATCCAAGCCGACGCCGTGGGTGAGTTCGCCGTCCTCGATCAGGTACATGCCCTCGAGGAAGAGGTTGCCAAGATCGGTGGTTCGCCCCTCAGGTGTGCGGTACGCCGCGAATGGCAGGCTCACGGAGATGGCGTATTCCTTGTAGACGACGCGAGTGGAGACCGTGGTGACGTTGGTCCCGCCGTCGCCGCCGACCACTGCATCCTCGGTGAGGGAGATGCCGTGGGTTCCGCCCAGGGGCGAGATTCGATGGCCCTGGGCAACGAAGCGGTCGCTGGCGGAGCGCGTCTCCGTGGGCGTGTCGAGGTCTTCGATGACCGCGGGCTCGGGCTCGGGCTCGGGTTCGGGTTCGGGCGGCGGCTCTTCCTCGATGAGGTCGGGAATCGGATCCTCCTCTTCGGGAACGTCCCAGGGGTTGTCCTGGGCGAAGGCGAGGCTCGAGGCAAGCAGGAGGGCGAGGGTCATTATTTGCTCCTCCGACGGGCCATCAGGGCGGTCGAGACGTCGGTTCCAGAGTCCAGAATGGCCTGCCAAGGTCCGCTTTCGTTCCACCACAGCCGCAGGGATTCACCACCCTCCAGATCGCCGATGCCGTTGAAGCACACCACACTCACTCCCGGGTCGTCCTGCACGCGCTTGTAGGACTCCTTGGCCCATTCGTCCTCGGAGTAGATGTCGAAGGTCACGTCGTCGACAATCACGTCGTCGATGGTGATGTTGACCTCGGCGTTGGGGGCGACGATCTCCCGGGAGAAGAGCCCGCACGGCCGCAGTCCCTTGCCCTCTTCGTCCTCTTCCAACCCGATGTCCAGCACATCGACCGCGGGGGAGGTATCGAAGACGGCCTCGCCGGTGAGGTTCTCGGGGAAGTCGTACTCGGGAGTTCGCGGCAGCGCCGGGATCTGGCTGATCGACCACACATAGCGGGTGTCGGCTTCCCAAGCTTTGTTGGGCAAGAAGCGGATGTCGTCCTCGTCGCGCACCACCTCGCCGCTGACGAAGCCGCCCTCGGTGAGGTTCACCACTTGGATGAAGGACTGCGGGATCGCGTACTTATCGGGCAGATCGAGCCCGCCAGTGCGGATCAGCAGATCTTGGTTTGTGGCGACGTTGCTCTGACCGTCGAGGGGGGCGATGAAGCCAACTCCTCGAGGATCCTCGGGGGGATCGCAGGCACCCAAAAGCAGGATGGCGGCGATGGAAAGGCTCGTTCTCACGTAGACGTTCTCCGGCCGATTACCTCCGGAACCTAGCATTTGATGCGCCGACCAGCAGCATGGGCTTAGCGCTTGCCCTTTTTTTGGCCTCTGTTGCCGGCCTTCCCGCCCTTCAGAACGAGGTCTCCGCTCACGCTGACGCCTGCTGAAAGTGGGCTTACATCCGTAATAACTACTGAGGTAGCCACGCCTCCCACCTTGGAGCCATGGTCTGTCGGCAAAGTTGTAGTCAGGGCTTGTTCGATAGTCTTGAGGATGACGCCTTCACCGATCATGGCGAGGGGGTCGACGAAGTTCGCGCCCTTGGACTGGCCCGCTTCGGACACCGACTGTGGCTTCAGCTTCAGTCCCTTGTCGGTGATCCTGGTGGTGCCCGTGACCTGGTAGTCACGCCACCAACCCTTGCCCTTGGTCCGCCACAAGCGCAGATCGAGGGTGAACTCATCGCCATCATTGAAGGAGATAGCCGTTGGGACTGGCACGACCGAGTAGCCGACCTCTCCGTTTTCGAAAGCGGCTGCGGCGGCGAGATCCGTCAGGGAGTCTGTGGAGATCACGAGCTGCCAGTCGCCCAGGGCCGCTAGCTCGTCGACTTCGACCCGCAGCGGTTTCGGGCTCGGGCTGGAGGTGAGCAGCATGAGCACGATGCCCTCTCCACCGATCGCCCGCACCGCACGCAGAGGCAACTCCGAGCTTCCTAGCTTGGCAATCGGCTGGGCTGGGATGCTGTCGAGGAGCTTCGAGTCGACCCACTTTTCGATGGGAGCTTCGGCGTAGGACAGGCTCTTTCCCGCCACCGTGACCCTCACGTCGCGAAGGTTTCGCGGAGCCATTCGCACCGAGAAGGAGCCTCCCTCCTCGACGACCTCGACCATGGCGTCGAATGCGATGTTGGCCTTGGCGGTCTCCTTGCCCTTGGCGATGGGTGTCTTCCAGGCGACGGAGCCATCGAGCTTGGCTTCAACGCCGATACACTCAGAGCAATCGCCGGCAGCGCCCAAGGTGAGCTTTTTGACGTGGAGCCTGGGCGTGATCGTGCCCACCTTGAGGTCGATCCTCTCGGTGAGCGTGCCATGCTCCTGCAAGAGCGCCTTCACAATTGGGTTCAAGGTGCCCGGCGACAGCGTGAGGACCGCGTCCGGCTTCCAATTGGACGCGACAGCTCCCGGCTTTGCCAGGGCGGCCTCTCTGGCGGCTTCGTAGAGAGGGATCACGGACTTTGCGCACCCTGTTCCCAGGAGCGCGGCGCCGATAATGAGGACGTTAGTTGGCTTCAAGCTTCCCTCCGATGTGGATCGGTTAGCCTCTTTGCTGGCGGAGGTGGAATGAGCGAGATCGTGGACCATCGGGCGGAACTACAGACCGGCGATGTGACGACCCGCGCTGCTGCCGCCCGGGAGCTGGCTCGCACCGGCACCTGGGACGATCTGGAGCTGTTGGTTGAGCTGGCAAAGTCGGACAAGAGCCCCTCGCTACGGTTGTACACCGCGGCGGCCGCGAGCGACATCGTTGCACGTCTCCGGGGTGCGGCCGGTCAGGCACGAATGACCCGTGAGCAGGCGGAGCAAGTCCAGAACTGGGTGAAGAGCTTCGACCCTGGAAACAACCCCAGCCTTCTGATGATGCTCTCCGCGGTTGCCGACCAGGCATCCATCAAGCGGCTGGGCCGGATGCTCCGAGATCCTCGCAACGGCGTCCGGTCTGGGGCTGCGACTGCGCTGCGACGCATGGCTGTCTCGGCGGCGGCGACCGACAGCGAGGGGCTGTCCAAGGCTGTGGGCGAGTGGCTTCGGAGCAAGAAGCTGCCGCCGGACGCGATCCTCGAGCTCCTCAAGCTCGCCGGTGAAGTTGGCTGGAACGATCTCGGTGAAGAGCTGCGATCTGCCGCTGGGGCAGGCCGTCCCCACATGCCGGCCTTCGAAGAGGTTCTCCAGCGACAGGCAGCCCGCCTCGATCCGCAGACGTGGTCGGGTCTGTGGGGCAGCGACGGTGCCGACGCGTTGTGCGTGCCCCTGACCGAAGGGATCGAAGACTGGATTGTCATCGACGATGGCCAGGCGTGGCGCCGCGGCGCAAAGGTCGCGAAGGTCAGTATCGATGGCAGCGCCAAGATTGGCAGGGTTCCCTATCGTCTCATCTGGACTTCGAGGGCTGGAGAGTCTGGGACCTACCTGGCGATTCAGGGGAAGGGCAAGACCTACTATCGCTTGGAGGGCAAGGCGCTGACGGGGGCCGTCGACGATCTGTGCGACGAACTCAACACCGCGGGACTAGCGATCGCTGGCTGGCTGGCAGATGTCGAGGGTGCTCTGGCGGTTCGAGGTCGCGCCATTGCGCTGTGGGCAGGTGGCGATCTGGATGGCAGCTTCGATATCCTCTCCACACTGACCTCCCACAAGAGACCCAGGATGGATCTCTTCTACTGGTTGGGCAGGGTCAAGGCCGACAAGAAGGACAAGAAGGGAGCGCTGGCGGCACTGGAGACCTTCCTCGAGAAGGCCGGCAAGCGGGCTGTACTTCGTCCTGCGGCGGAGGCCTTGAGGGACGAGCTGAGCTGACGGAGCCACCCGCCAGTCTCGACGTCGATTGGCGCGGAGACGAGTTCAGCGTCGAGTTTCGTCCCGGTCTCCTTCGGGGAGAGGCCAACCGCAAGGTCATCAGAGACGGGCTGCTGTTCTGGATTCCCGCCGTCGTAGCCGCATCACTCACCGTCGCCTTCTCCCTGCCGTTCGCGGAGCTCGCCGTCGGGGCCGCTTTGCTCATTCTGCCGGTTGCAGTTGTTGTGTCGGCCATCATGCGAGCGGAGCGAATCTCCAGGGTCCGCGCGACGTGTCATACCGGCCGGCTGCAGCTCGAGTACTCCTTACTCGGGGTTCGATGGCGACGGTGGAAGTTCGATCTCGCCGACCTGGAGGGCGCCACGGCATCCTGGAAGATCCGGGGCGTTCGGCTTCTCCGTCGCACGATGCCGAGAGCCGTCGAGCTGAGGCTGCCCGGCACGCCCGATGAGGTGGCGTGGCTCGCGGGGGTGGTCCAGCGCGCCGTCGATGGCTTTGCGCAGATCGAGGCGACATCCCAGAGCGATGTGGCCGGCCCTGGCTGGATGACCGAACCGCCGACGGGTCTGGACGTCCTGTGGCGACGAGACGAGATCAGCGCCAGCTTCCGCCCCCATATTCGCGGTTTGGACGCTCTCGGGCGAGTGCTCGGAGAGGCCTGGGTCTGGTGGATGATCGGGCTCCCGGCCGTGGGGCTGCCCGGAGCGCTGGTGGTGGCAGCTACCGACTCGGCTTTCCTCGGACAGGTGCTCAGCATCTGGCTGGCGACGGCGCTCCCTCTGATGGCGATCGCCTACACCCTCTCCCGAACCGCAGATCTCTTCTCCCAGATCGAGATGGTCTGCACGCCGAATCGCGTCATTGTTCGCTATACGATTGCCGGCTGGCGCTGGCGCACCGACGAGTATGCGCTGACTGACGTCGTGTCTTCGCGGGCCTGGCACGGAAAGGCCGCGGGCGTCGACCTCCTGGGGCCTGTTGGCTCGACAGGCCTCTTCGCCGAGCTCGTGCTTGACCGAGGCAAAGCCCGCCCAGTGGTCGCGCGGTTTCGCTTCTCCGGGAACACCAAGGCCGAGGCGGTCTGGCTCGCGGATCTCATCCAGCACGCCATCAAGGGATTCAGCGAGTTCGAGCGCAAGGACCGCGGCAGTCCCCGGGATCGGAGCGCGGTTCGTGCCCTCCTAAAAGAGACGGAGCGGTAGACCGGTTAAGGCTCCCGGCCACACAGGAGCCCAGGCCGCCATGTCCGCCGATCTGCCAAAGACCTACGATCCCCATGCCGCCGCTGCGAAGTGGTCCAAAGCCTGGGATGATGCTGACCTGTTCCGAGCTGACCCCGATGCCGAGGGCGAGCCGTACTCCATCGTCATCCCGCCGCCGAACATCACGGGTTCCCTGCACATGGGGCACGCCCTCAACAACACGCTCCAGGACGTGCTGATCCGCTACAAGCGCATGGACGGCTACAACGCGCTGTGGATCCCGGGTACCGATCACGCCGGCATCGCGACCCAGTGGGTCGTTCGCAGGCAGCTAGAGGCCGAGGGTATCGACTTCTGGGAGCTCGGACGCACCAAGTTCGTCGAGCGAGTCTGGTCCTGGCGCAACGAGTCTGGCGGCACGATCACCAACCAGCTCCGCCGGCTCGGGGTGTCCTGCGACTGGTCCCGGGAGCGCTTCACCCTCGATACCGAGCTGCAGCGCGCGGTGACCGAGCACTTCGTGCAGCTGTACAAGGACGGGCTGATCTACCGCGGGCACCGCCTCGTGAACTGGGATCCCCTGGACCAGACGGCGCTCTCGGACCTCGAGGTCGAGCACGACGAGAACGTGAAAGGCGAGCTCTGGTCGTTTGCCTATCCCATCAAAGAGGAGGATGGAGGCGGAGAGATCGTCGTCGCCACCACCCGTCCAGAGACCATGCTCGGCGATACGGCGGTGGCCGTACATCCCGACGACGAGCGCTACATACACCTCATCGGCAAGACCCTCAAGCACCCGATCATCGACCGCGAGATCCCGATCATCGCCGACGGGATCCTCGTCGATCCGGAGTTTGGAACCGGCGCAGTGAAGGTCACCCCGGCCCACGACTTCAACGACTTCGCAGTGGGCAAGCGCCACAACCTGCCGATGATCAACATCCTCGAGCTCGATGGCCACATCAACGCTGCAGGCGCTCAGTTCAAGGGCATGACCGTCCCCGATGCCCGGGCAGCGGTAAAGGCGAAGATCGAGGAACTCGGCCTGTTCCGGGGCACCGTCGACCACCTGATGAACATCGGTCGCTCCCAGCGATCCGGGGCTGTGGTCGAACCGCTCCTGTCCACCCAGTGGTTCGTGAAGATGCGTCCCCAGGCCACTCCGGCTCTGGCAGCAGTGGAGAACGGCTTCACGCGCTTCGTGCCAAAACAGTGGGAGAACACCTACTTTTCGTGGTTGCGAGACATCCAGGACTGGTGCATCAGCCGCCAGATCTGGTGGGGTCATCGGATCCCGGCCTACTACTGCGACAGCTGTGAGCATGTCACCGTGGTTCGCGAGACTCCCGAGGCCTGCGAGAGCTGCGGGTCGAGCGAGATCCGTCAGGATTCCGACGTCCTCGACACCTGGTTCAGCTCCGCCTTGTGGCCGTTCTCGACCATGGGCTGGCCGGAAAAGACTGTCGACCTCGCCAAGTATTACCCGACCTCGGTGCTCATTACCGGCTTCGACATCATCTTCTTCTGGGTCGCGCGCATGATGTTCGCGGGCATCCACTTCATGGGCGAGGTGCCATTCCGCGACGTGTACATCCACGCCCTGGTCCGGGACGCCAAGGGCCAGAAGATGTCGAAGACCAAGGGCAATGTGGTCGATCCGCTCGTGGTCATCGAGAAGTGGGGCGCCGACGCTTTCCGCTTCACGCTGGTGGCCTTTGCCGCCCAGGGCCGCGACGTGCTCTGGGACGAGACCCGAGTCGAAGGAAACCACAGGTTCACCACCAAGATCTGGCAGGCCCTCAACTTCGCATTCCTCAATCCCGAGCACTACGATCCCACCGGACCGGTCGAGTACGGACCCTATGACGAGTGGATTCGGGTTCGCGCCGGTGAGGCGGTCGGTCGGGTTCGCGCCGCCCTCGATGCCTACAAGTTCAACGAGGCCGCCAGCGAGATCCACAACTTCGTGTGGGGAGAGTACTGCGACTGGTATATCGAACTCACAAAGAGCACGATCTACGACGATAATGCCTCGGCAGCCCGCAAGAACGGCGTCCGCCACACCCTGTTCGAGGTGATGGGCGTCATCGTTCGCCTCCTGCACCCGATCATGCCCTTCCTCTCAGAGGATATCTGGGCGCGGCTGCCCCAGACCGAGGGCTTTGTGGCGACTGCGCCTTATCCCAAGGTGAGCGACTTCCCGACCGATCCGCAGGTCCTCGATGACGTCGCTGTCGCCCAGGAGGCCATCACCGAGGTGCGGCGGATCCGCGGCGAGATGCAGATTCCCTTCAAGGTGCACATGCAGCTGCTGGTCGACGACGACGATCTGCTCGCCCGTCTGCACAAGCACGAGGCCGCCCTCTTCGATGTGGCCAAGGTCCGCCTCGAGCGCCTCAGCCAACGCCCCAAGGGTGCGGCCTCAGCGGTTGTGCGCGGCGTGGAGATGGCGCTTCCTCTCGATGGAATCATCGACTTCAGCGGCGAGGTTGCGCGACTCGACAAGGTCATCGCCAAGGTCGAGAAGGAGATCGCTCAGCTCGACAAGCGCGCTGGCAACAAACGTTTCATCGACAACGCCCCAGCGGCAGTCGTTGCCGAGGTGCAACAGAAGCGCGAGGCCGCCGTCATCAAGCGGGACACGCTCGTTGCCTCCCGAAAGCGAATCCAGGAGGCCCTGTGATCGACTACCGCGCTTTCGCGTCCGCGGCGTTCAACGAAGACGTCGGACCGGGTGATCTCACCACCGAGGCCACCATTCCAGTGGAGATCGTGGGTGCAGGGGGCGTTCTCGCCAAGCAAGACCTCGTGGTCTGTGGCCAGGATCTCGCCGCAGCCTTCTTCGAAGTCGTGGGCCGTCGCTATGGCGCCGTCGCCCACTACGAGCCCCTCGTTCCCGACGGAACCCGGGTTGAGGAGGGCACCTACATCGCCTCGGTGAAGGGTTCGCTGCGGGTCATCGTTGTCGCCGAGCGTCCCGCCCTGAACTGCCTGATGAAGCTGTGCGGGATTGCGACGCACACCCGCACTTTCGTGGATGTCGCCGGGGAGGGCCTCCGCGTGGTGGATACCCGCAAAACAACGCCTCTGTGGCGGGATCTCGAGAAGTACGCCGTGCGCTGCGGCGGGGCTCACAACCACCGTCGCGGCCTCTATGACGGCGTGATGGTCAAGGACAACCACATCTCCGCGGTCGGGTCGCTGACCAAGGCCGTGTCCCTGGTGCGAGCGAGTGTGCACCACCTGGTCCGCATCGAGGTCGAGGCCCGCACCCTTGCCGAGGTCGACGAGGCTCTGGCCACCGATGCCGAGGTCATCCTCCTCGACAACATGGACGACGAGATGCTGCGCAAGGCTGTCTCCAAGGCGCGCGGGGCTCGTCCTGTCGTGCTCGAGGCGTCTGGGAATATGGATGCCGAGCGGGTCGCACGTCTCGCCGAGATCGGAGTGGATGTGGTCTCCGCTGGAGGGCTCATCCACCAAGCTCGCTGGGTCGATCTGTCCCTGAAAGTGTCGCGTTGAGCTGGCCAGTTCGGGTCACCCAGCCCGTTCAATGGGGCGACATGGACGCCCTCGGACACGTGAACAACACGGTGTATTTTCGCTGGTTCGAGACGGCGAGGATCGCCCTGTTTTCCGAGATCGGTCTGAATGCCGACCAACCGGCGACCGTCGGGCCGATCCTGGCGACGACTTCCTGTAACTTCAGGATCCCACTGTCTTTTCCGGAGACGATCGAAGCTTGCGCGGGGATCTCGAAGATCGGGAACACCAGCTTCACGATGGCCTACGGCGTGAAACGTGGCTCCGACCTGGCTGCCGACGGCTCCGGGGTGATTGTGCTCATCGACTACCAGACAGGCGTCAAGGTCCCGATCCCCGACAAGATGCGGGCGGCGCTGGAGCGGCTTCGGGTTTGAGACCGCCGCTGGAGATCGTCGCGGTGACGGGATCCACCAATGCCGACCTGCGAGAGCGGGAGCATGCACCCCACGGAACCGCTCTCCTGGCGGATCGGCAGACAGCGGGCAAAGGCAGGCTCGGGCGGGTCTGGGAGTCTCCACCCGGGGCGAACATCCAGCTGTCGGTGGTCCTGCGGCCCGCGCTGCCCATCGCTCGTGTCCCCATGCTCTGCCTGGCTACTGCGGTGGCCGTTGCCGAGGTCTGCGGGGAGATCTATCGGATCAAGTGGCCCAACGACGTGCTCGCACCTGACGGGCGAAAGGTCGCGGGGATCCTGGCTGAGATGGAGACCCTAGGCGGGGAGATCGACCGGGTGATCATGGGCGTGGGGATCAATGTCGCCGCGGCGCCTCCGCTGCCCACGGCCGCCTCCCTGCTCGAGATCGACGGGCTCAGCCGAGACCGGGACGAACTGGCGCGTGAGCTGGTCGGCGGAATCCTCTCTGGCACTTCCCGTGTCGGTGCGGATCCCGAAAGTGTACTCGAGGATTGGCGGGCACGAAGCTCGACCATTGGTGCCGCAGTTCGGGTTGGCGAGGTCTCCGGTGTGGCGACTGGGATCGATGCCGAAGGTGCGCTCTGGGTGCTCGATGACCGCGGCCAGCGGCACCGGATCCTGGCCGGTGATGTGGAGATGATCGGCTGACTATCCCCGCTCTACCGCGCTCTCGGCGAGTCGATGAAGTGGGTGAGGGATGTCTGTCTGGTCGCCGACACCGTGCGCAGATTCCAACACTCTCTGCTTGATCGCCGCGTGAATCTGCTCCAGCTCGACACCCCTACACGCGACTGAGCGGGCTTGAAACAACGCGTCGTCGGCACGAAATCGCAGGTTGTACGTGCCGACAACGGTGGGCTCCCAGGTCATCTCGATCTGGTTCAAGGGGACATCCGCCTGTCTGGCTCGCGGGAGCCAGAGCCCGAGCCAACCGCGCACCGTCACCACGGATCCCTTGACTTCGATCGTGACGTTTCGACGGAGGATTTCGGCGAGCAAACCCGGGATCGAGCCCATGAGGAGCGCCACCGGGTACAGAGCCAAGAGGAGCGGCCCCTGCAAGCCAAGGCCTGGGCTTGCGATCGCCATGGAGAGCGCTGCGGCATTGATGCCAACGGCTAGCAGCGGGATGGCGTGCGCAGAGAGCGGCTGCTGGCGGATGTTGAAGCGAATCTTGTCGAGTTCATCTTCTCGGCGCATCGGGACGGACATGCGTCACGATACCGGGGATCAGAAGCAGCCCTTCGGGTACGTCGTCCGAGGTTCCGATCTCGGGAGCCAGCTTGGCGCCGTACGTCCGAATGATTTCCCGGAGCAGGACCAACTCCTGCTCGGAGCACCGCACATGACAAAGGTGCATCCGCACGTTTGCGGCGTCGATTTGCACGCTCCAGGTCGAGTGCATCCTGAACGGGCTCGGAGACCAGGAGATCTGCACACACTCGAGTGGCACGGTCCGCTTGCGCCACCGTGGCAGCCATCCGCCGAGCTGTGCGCGAACACGCAGGCGAGCCCGGCTGATCTCGATAATCGCCGGTGGACTTGGGTTCTCCATCACCATGATTCCGAGCAACATCATCAACGCGGCGGCGAAGGGAGTGACAATCAAGAGAATCGGCGAGAGGCCTACGTTCGCGACCAACAACACTGTGGCTGGCCACCCGAGCAAGCCGATGCCTGTGAGGATCGCGCCAAACCGGGCGTCCACTCTCTGGGGTGCGGTCAGCTTCAGCCCTCCGATGTCGCCGGTCCAGCGGAGGAAGGTCTCATTGGCGGCTGACTCTTTCATGGTGCAACGGTAGGATCAGCGACCCGTTGATGCGATTACGACCGCTTACGGCCGTCGAGCTCACCGCCCAAGGAGGCGGCGACCGATCTCAGCCATCCACTCGCCCTTCTCGCCGTCTCCTGGATCCCAGTCACCGCCGGCAGCAGCGTCCAGGATTTTGCGTGTTTCGAGGCCGGGATTCTCTAGATCTCGGAGGACAGTGAGGATGGTGGCGTGCTCTTCGGTTGTGCCGAACTCGGCCATGGTCGCCCTGACTCGCGCCGCGTACTCCGGATCGCTTGGCAGGGGCTCCTCGATCTCGTTGCTCGGGCCAAGGCCGTTGATGGCGTTCACGACGAGCTGCTTGCGTTCCCGGAGGGGGATGGCCTTGAGTTCGGCGGGCTGCATGGGCTCGCCGATCCAGATGTCCTGCTGGCCCATGCCGATGGGGAACTCGATGCGTTTCTCCATCTTCTCGACGGGAAGTGCGCCGGTGAAGCGAATCGGGACCAGGGGGGAGTCGGTGTTGATGGCCATGTCGATGAAGGCGCCGCTCATGAGCTTCACCGGGGAGCGGCACTCCAGGGATCTCGTGCCTTCGACGTGCACCATCACGCTCTTGCCGGGTCCGGCCATCTCTTCTGCGAGCTCGCCGATGATCTTCGGCAACGAGCGTTTGTTGGCGCGGTCGAAGAAGGTGATGACCTCGGGATCGTTGCAGCCGGGGTAGCTGAAGCAGTGGGAGATGAGCCTGCCCAGCCAGGTGACCTTGTGCTCCATCTTCGCCAGGGTCACGGTGTTGGTTCCGGTCAGACCCGAGGCGAGGATCGACAGAGCAAGCGACTCGAAGCCGATCTGGTGGTTGCCGACAAAGAGGATGCTGCGGCCGTTGAACGCGGCCAAGGCCTCGGGATTCTCGACGTGAACGCGGCGTACAAACCTGGAGATCAGGCCGTAGTAGATGTCCTCCACCGGCCAGCGCTGGCCCATCTGGAAGTAGGAGTCCCAATAGGTGGAGATCGGCGTGATGTCGAAGCGCGGCTCTCCTTCGCTGCGAACCGTGGCGGTGGCGTCATCGACGGACACGGTGACCGGCCAGCGCGTCAGGGGCAGCGCGGAGGTTGTGGCGAGTCCATTCGCGAAAGAGACCGTTGATGGGTGGACTTCGGCGAGGCGACCCACGTGGTCGGCCACCGCGATCTGGGGAAGAAGGTCGCCCTCCTCGATGCCGTAGACCCGAGCGACGGTGCCGGGAAGCCAGTCGCTGGTGGCGATGTCGGCGGACCGCAGGGTCGTGACGCCGTCGGTGGTCTCGCTCAGTCCGAGGCCGTCGGCGGGCTGCCGATCCTTGAGGAAGGCCAGGCGACGCTGGGGTTGTGCGCTGCCGATCGGTCCCTTCGGGAGCAGGATTTCGACCAGCTTCAGGTCAAGCCACATGGCATCGCCTGCGAAGGCTTGTAGGTGGAACCGTGGCTGGCGCTCGGCAGCAAAACCGTCGAAGCGGGCCTCGACCCTTACCTCTCCGCTGGTGGGAGGATTCCGGAAGAACTGGAGGGACTCGATCCTCCACGGATAGGCGCACAGATCAGCGCCGATCTCTTCGGACCACCGCGCCAGGTCGTCGTGGGGAATGGCGTGGGTGACTGCGTCGAGAAGTCCCTGATTGAGGGCTCCAAATGGGACAGATCCGGCGCCGGCGTCGAGGATTGCCGTGGATCCGGATGACCCGAAGCGAATGGACTTCAGGTACTGGAAAGCGGGGCCGTGGAATAGGGATCCCGTCTGGTAGGGGCTCTCTGCAGGACTGGTTTCGATGGGTCCGAGGGCAGGGGGCTCTGCGGGCCAGTCTCCAGTGATGATCCGCCCGCTGGCTGCCGGCTCGAAGCGAGAGAGGGCTTCGTTCCGGGCATCTCTCCAGACGAGGAGCTTGGCGTCGATGCTGCCGTCGGGCAGATCGGCGAGCTCGGTCGCGAGCTTGGTGGGCCCGGGAATCGGGATCCACCGATGCACTTGGAGGTCCTCGACTCCGACAACTCTGTCGCTGACCCCTGCTGCGAGGCGATCGACCATTGACATCGCTGGCAGTGCGGGAATGGTCCAGGTCGGGCAGTGATCCGCCAGCCAGGGAGAGGTCTCGGGGTCGAGGATCTCTGGGCCTTTTTCCGCCCTTTCGGGCAGTTCTCTCGAGTCGGGCGCGGGACCGCTGACGATCCGCATGCCCATGTTCACGGCCTGGTAGATGCGCAGCTCGTCGACCCACAGGTAGGCCGAGCAGACCGCGTAGGGGCCGCGCTCGTCGCTGCCGACCTCGGTGATCTCCAGCTCACAGCGGATGGTGTCGTTTCGGGGCACCACCTGGCCGCGGTACTTCCAGGTCATGGGTGCGTCGAGCTGGATGGCCTCGAAGCGCGGGTTGTCGATGCCTTCGCCCATGTCGTTGTGCAGCATGTAGAACTGCAGGAGCTGAATCATGGCCTCGATCCCGAGGGATCCTGGCTGCACGGGATCGGTGAAGAAGTGGGCTTTGAAGAACCACTCCTCGGGGTTCACGTCCTTCTCGGATCGCAGCTTGCCGAGACCCTTGCTGCCGCCCTCGGGCCAGTAGCCGCTGACGCGGTCGAGCATGAGCAACATCGGCTTGGGCAGTCGCAGCTCGCCGCCGCAGTACTTCACCGGTCGTTCGGTGAGATCGACGAGGAAGTCCGAGGGGGCGTGCAGGGCATCTCGTTCGTCCTGGGTCGGCGTGATTCCAACCTGCTGGGCGAGGGATTCTGTTGGGAAGAAGCCGAATACGGTGTTCATCTCGTAGACTTCGACGTCCCCGAGATAGCACTTCACGTCGAAGGACTCGATGATCATGCCGCCAGCGTTCGACACGCTCTTGATCCGGCTGATTGTGCGTAGAGTCCCCGCGTGGTCGAAGAGCTCGGCCTTCTGGGTGCCAGTGCCGTCGAGGTTGCGGAAGTACAGGTCCTCGTCGGTGGTGAGCGCGCTACCGATGTAGCAGGCGATCCATCCACACGGCTGCAGGGCGGCCTCGAGGAGCACGGCGAAGGGCATGCTGCGGTTGCCGTTCTCGTCGAAGTACCAGGAATCCTCTGGGATATCGTACTCGAGCTCGATTTCGGTGCCGATAGTCATCGCCCCGGGGTCTCCGTCGATGCGGACCAGGCGGGTCATGAAGTGGTAGGGCGGTCCGGGCAGGCGAGCGCAGTGTCGACCACCGTCGAAGGGTGCGTAGAACGGCCCAAATGCGTCGGAGGGCTTGCCCCAGGCACAGGACATGAGGCTGGCGAATCCGTAGGGGAATCCTTCTTTGGTGGCGACGGGGACAGGGTCCTCGTAGCCGTCGAGGATCTCTGGCAAGCTGGACAGCGGCCAGTCGTAGACGAGCTCGACCCCGACGTGGTGGGCATGGAAGGCCTTGAGTCCATCGACGGTGACGAGAACGTCGGCGAAGACCTGGATCTTGTCTCCGTCGACCACCTTCTCGACGAAGATCTCATACACGGCTTGTTTGCTACTCGGGATGGCCTGGCCACGACAACGCAGGTCGTAGGGCATGTCTGGCACGGGCTCAAAGCGCCAGCCGTCCTTGTCGACGGTGAAGCCGCAGCCCGCCATGTAGAAGGCGATCATCTGCAGGGTGGCCTCGAACATCAGGGTACCCGGCATGCACGGGTCGTCCTTGAAGTGGCCGTCGAAGAACCAGTCGTCGGGGCTGAAGTCCTGGGTGGCGCACATATATCCGCGTCCCCATGGGCCGCCCTTGGTGTCGAAGTCGGTGATCTCGTCGAACCAGAGCATCGGGGCGGGGCTGATGCGCGGGGTGCGGGTGTGAGGGGCGAGGTACTCGAATCCGGGTCCGAAGCAGTTGTAGGCGTCTCCCGCGGCGAAAGCCTCGATCTGCTCCCGTGTGAACGAGGACCGCGTGCAGGCGATTCTCGGTGGATCGAGGCGGGCGCCGGGGTCGTAGGCGTCCTCGTCTGCGGGCGTCCAGAGGATGCCGTTGCTGTTGGCGAGCTCCTCATCGGTGAAGAAGCCGGCTTGTCCCTCGCGAACCTCGAGGCGGTTCTCGCCGTTGACCTGGCAGTCGTAGTGGAAGAAGAAGATGCGCACGGCGCCGTGGTTGGCGTGGCCGTCGATGTGGATCTCGTACTTCAGGGTTTCGCCGGGGACGGGGAGACCTCTGCGATAGGTGAGCTGGCAACCCAGCAATCGGTAGACGCGCTCCCCCTTGTTCTGGAAGTCGGCGCCGAGCCAGGAGATGAGCAGCAGATCGGCTTGACCGCTCTCGATGAGGATGCCGGCGGGGATGGCGCCGTCGTGCATGTACCAGCGATCGGCGGTGATGTCGGACTCCGTCCAGATGGTGCCGGTGGTCATGGATCCGGGCTCGGCGTCGATCCCGGTGACGCGGTCGGCGAGCAAGAGCGGGGGCTCCGGCATGCGGACCTGGCGCGGGAAGTCGTCCTGGATCGAGAACAGCGGACCGAGGACCGAGGAGATCTTGCCGGACGCGAGGATCTCTAGTTGTTCCCTGGAGTATTTGGGGCCTGGCAGGGTAGGGGAGGCGGAGACTGGCTCTGGCGTGGTCGGTTTGGCGGTCGGAGCGGGCGGTTGGGGCGCCGGAGCGGGCACTGGCGCGGGCACGGAGGCTGTGGGCGGCGATGGGGGGCCGGAAGGTGTGAAGGGGGCCGGTGCGGGGGGCTGGATGACTCGGGGCTGGATGGCAGGGGCCTGGATGACCGGGGCCTGGATGACCGGGGCCTGGCCGCGCGCTTGGTAGGCCTGCATCAAGGTTGTGAGGGCGTTTTGGCGCACGTTCAGGAAGCGGCGATGGACCTCCGCCTGTCGGTTCAGGAAGTCGGCGTGAAGCTGGGCAAGCTCGCCGTGGAAGCCGGTGATCGGGTGAGAGGTCCGTGGAGTGACGACAGTGGCCACAGGAGGCGCGGGGGCCACTAGGGGCGCTGCGAACTGGGGCGCTGCGGCGATCGGGGAGGGTGCGGTGACGGGGATCGGTGCGGCTGGGGCGGGCGCTGGCGCGGGGATCGATGGTGCGACAGCGCCAGGCTCGAAGCCCGTGGGGCCGGAGAGGGCGGACGGGGCGTCGTGGAAGACCGAGGGGATCGCTGGCGGCGGAGCCATGCGCTGGGTGCCCTCGGGGACCTCTTCGGCTGCCGGGTTCAGACCTGGAATTCGGATGTCGTCGGGATGGCCGGGAAAGGACATGGCTGGGCCTTCGGTCTGGGTCGTGGCCGCCAGCGGTGCGGCGGTACGGGTTGAGTCGTGCTCGGCGACGGCGACTGCAGCGCGCTGTCCACCGAGAGCGTCGATGTTCACGGTGATGGCGCGGGGGCCGACAGGGTTCCACGGCGTTGAGGATCCCGGGCGAAGCTGGTGAAAACAGCACAGTGCTGCGGCGGCGACGTGCACCAGACCGCTGGCTGCGTGACTGTGGCCGAAGCGCTCGCTCAAGTTGACGTGGCCCTCTCCGAATCCGAGGCGGACCTCGGTTTCCAGGGGTTCGTCCGGGAGGATTGCGAGGATTCGATCCCCTGCGGCTCTGGCTTCGTCGGCGCGCTTGAGCACCAGGACCACCGCGGCGTCGCCGGGGATCTGGCGATCTGGGCCGAGGATGGCGGAGGCGGCGATGTGCACGGGCTCGCAGGACAGATCCACCGCTCCGACCATGGCCGCATCGACCTCTCCGGCGCGCAGGGCGCGACAGGCGATGTTCAGGCCGACGATGCCCGACAGCTCCTCTGAGGAGACGGTGAAGCTCGGGCCGGCGACATCGAACTGGCTGTTGAGCCGATTGGCGGGGATGTTCGGCATGTTTCCGACGACGCCCGCGCTCTTGAGGACGTCGACGATCGCATCTCGTGCCCCAGCGATCCAGCTTGCATCCGCTTCTGCTCCGGCGGCCTCTGCCCAGTTCTGCGCCCACTCCGCGAGGCGCCAGCGGGCGCCGTAGCGGGCGACCTCGGGATCCGAGCCCGATCCGATGAGGACCATGGTGGTCTGTTGCGGGAGCGCTGGGGCGTCGGCCACGGCTTCGAGAGCGGCCCGGAGGACCAAGAGCTGCTGGGGGAGGGTCTGCTGGAGATCCGCCGGTGGAAAGCGCAGTCCGGACAGGGGCATCGAGATGTCCGTGGCCCGACCCTGGCCGTTTCTGATCCTGGAGCTGGCACCGAACAGATGACTCGCGAAGTCTCCACGATTCCGACCGTCAGCAACCAGGGTGCCGAGGCCGACAATGGCGATATCGCCGGTCGGTTTGGCAGCTGGGGCACCGTGGTTCGAGGAGGGCCCGTCGTACTGCTCGACGACCACGTGGGCATTGTTGCCCCCAAAACCAAAGGCGCTCACACCGGCTACTCGGCGGTCGACATTCCAGGGCTCCGCCGCTGCCAGTGGTCGGCACGGGGAGCTGGCCAGGACTGGATTGAGTTCGTCGATGTGTAGGGTCGGAGGCCGGATCTCAGCCTCCATAGCGCCGAGGACCTTGAGGAGTCCAGCGGCTCCAGCGGCGGTGATGGCGTGGCCCATGTTCGATTTGAGGGAGCCGATGGGCAGGTCGGGGTGTCCGGCGAAGACCTCCGCCATGCTCTTGATCTCGGCGGCATCGCCCACCACGGTCCCCGTGGCGTGGCACTCCACCAGAGAGACGTCGGAGGGATTCAGATCAGAACCGGCGTAGGCGGCTCGGATCGCACGAATCTGCCCCTCGGAGGAGGGCGCGAGCAGGCCCTTGCCGCGGCCGTCGTTGGACAACCCGACGCCGCGGATCACCCCGTAGATCCGATCTCCGGCGGTGATGGCGTCCGAGAGCCGCTTCAGGGCGACGAATGCCGATCCTTCTGCGGGAACCAGACCGTCGGCACCGGCGTGGAAGGGGCGAGTCTGGCCGGTCTTGCTCATGGCTTGGAGCGCGCAGAAGCCGACGTGGATGAACAGGTCGTCCGAGCGGCACACGGCCCCGGCGAGCATCAGGTCGGCGTCGCGGTCGTGCAGCTTGTCGCAGGCGAGCTTGATGGCGTACAGCGACGAGGCACAGGCGGCGTCGAGGGCGAATGCGCCAGCCCCGAGGCCGAGCTCCTTAGCGAGGAGATGAGCCGGAAGGCCGGACATGAAGCGATTCTGAGGATCGGGCTTTGCGACGCCAGCCAGCGAGCGAGCGCGTCCGCCGGCGAGGTGGTCCTGGGCATCGAGCCACACCGACTCCGCGAAGCGGGACATGGCGCTGCTTGGGAAGGACAGGTTGCCCATGATCGCGCCAACCCGGTCCGAGGAGCCGTCGTGCCCAGCGTCTCGCAGCGCGTTGCGGCCCCCGGCAAGAGCCCACTGAAAGACAGGATCGAGGCCGGCGATGACCTCCTCGTAGTCGGTGACATAGCCACCGCGATCGGACCAAGCTCGGTCCGCGGACTGGCTGGGATCGGACGTCATGGCGGTGGTGTGGGACAGACCCCACCGGCCGGCAGGCACGGTGGACACGAGGTCACGACCGGCGTGAACCGCATTCCAGAGGTCTTCGGGTGAAGACACACCCGGCAGGATGCAGCTTCGCCCCACGATGGCGATCGGCTCGAAGTGTCGAACCATCTGTACGCTCCCTCGGCGCTAGGCCTGAGTTGCTGGCCGCTTCGGTTCTCCCGGGCGGAGGACGGTCACCACATCGCGCATCTCGGCGAGGATGGTTCCCGCTTCATCGAAAAAGACGATGTCGGCGACGGCTCGGTCCTTGCCCTTCACCTCTCCGCGGAGGATGGCCTTGACCGACCCGCTCGGTGCGCCCTGCGAGAAGGTGTTGTAGGCGCCGACCGACATCGGCAGCGAGGCGCCCCCGAGCACATGTTTGCTCCAGAGCAGGGCCAGCTGAAGACCGCCGTCCAGCGCCGCCGGATCGGTGCGCCAGTGGCTTCCGTGCCAGCCCACCTGGTGGGTGCTGGACAGCGTAGCGGCGATTCCCTGTTCGGAGACGCCGTCCAGGGACTTGATCACCTGGAAGTCCGCGCCGTGGAACAGGACGTGGCCGTCGTAGATTTCGCTGCTCCAAGGTTCTAGATCGAGCTGCGGAGCCTGGGCGGAAGAGGTCTGTTGGGTCGGAGTCATCTCGGCGGTGGCGCTGTAGTAGCGGGCGCCGTCCCGACCGCGGAGCTCTAGATCGAGCATCGTGCCTTGGCCGTTGCTGATCTCCTTGACGTGAACGTCGAGCCAGTCACCGCCGTTGTCGAAGCCCTGGAGCTTGATGCCGCGGAGGACCTTGATGTCTTCGAAGGATGCCAGCGCCAGATCGGGACGGAAGGAGGACGCCGCTCGCGCGAACCACTCCAGGGCCATGACGACGGGCACGACGGGCACTCCAGCGATGGTGTGGTCGGCCAGGTAGGGGTGGCTCGCCTTGTCAGTGCGCAGCGACAACACGCTCACGCGGTCACCGTGCGCCAGGGCTAAAGGGCCCATCCTCGGTTCACCTCCGAGCACGAGCTCGACGTTGCCGGAGTCGTCGGCAAGCTCGTCGACCAGCATCTCTCCACCGGCATCCAGCGGGATGAGCGGCACACCAAGGCTTTCGAAGTGGGCCTTGAGCGCCGGTGTCACCATGCCACCTGCCCATGGACCCCAGCCCATGGACTTCACCACGCAGCCGTTGCGACGGCCGGCCTCGAGGGCGGCGACCTTGTTGAGGATCTCGTTGGCCATGGCGTAGTCGCACTGACCCTGGTTGCCGCAGCGGGCGGCGACCGAGGAGAACATCACGATCGCGGTGAGCTTGTCTTCTTTGGTGGCCTCGAGCAGGGTCTGGAGCCCGCGGACCTTGGTGTCGAAGACGAAGTCGAACTGCTCGGGAGTCTTCTCGAGGATGAGCTTGTCGGCCAGGACCCCGGCGCCGTGAACCAATCCGGTGATGGGGCCGAGGGAGCGCCGAATCGTGTCGAGTGCGGCCGCGACTATTTCGGCGTCGTTCACGTCGACCGACAGGTAGGAGGCCTTAGACCCAGCCGCCTCGAGGGCAGCCAGGGTGGCTCGGATCTCGCGGTTGGCTAGGATATTCCTGACGATCTTTCCGATCTCGGCGGGGGATGGTTTCTCTCCCGCGTCTCGGGCGGCCGTGAGGAGAGCACCCTTCAAGGCGCCGTCTCCGTCGACTCCGTTGGCTGCGGGGGGCTCGTCTACGAGGGCGGTCCGGCCGAGGAGGGCAAAGCTCGCTTGGGTGGCCTGGGCCAGGGCGATCAGGGTGGTCGCGGTGACTCCTCTCGCGCCGCCAGTGGCGACGATTACCGAGCTGGAATCAATCTTATTTGAGCCTCCGGAAACCTCGGCGGCCTCGCTGCGAAGGGCGAGACGAGTGCCGTCGACCCGCAGTCCAACCTCGAGCTCGGATCCGCCCGAGAGTAGCTCGTCAGCGATGGCAGCGGCGAGCACCTTGGCATCGCGCTCTCCTCGCTCGAGGTCGATGGCTTTCAGGAAGCTCTTGGGCCACTCCTGAGCCGCGGTCTTCACCAGGCCGGTGAGCCCACCGAGCCAGGCGCGCTCGGAGCCGGAGAGCCCGAAGTCGCCGCCGGTGTCCTGGACCGTGACGAACAGTCCGCCACCTTCGGCGAAGCGCTTGGCCACGGCCTTGGCAGCGAGGAAGCCGTCCCGGTTCACGGCCAGGGTCTCGTCACCCTCTCCGTCGGCGAGTCCACCGAGGAAGAGCACCACGTCGGCGTCAGCCGGGTCGGTCACGCTAGCGTCGAATCCGCGCGCGCTCAGATCGGCAGCGAGGGCCGTTCCGATGTCGCCACCGTCGATAATGGCGATCTTTCCCTGCAATCCCGGGAGCGATAGACCGGACGCCGGGGCCTCGTAGGCGGTCAGGATGTAGCGACCGAGAGCGGGTGTCTCCACGGCTGGAGCGGCCTCGACTGCCGCGGCGGCGGGTTCGTCACCCGAGCTCTCGCGCATGTACTCGACGATCTGGCCGAGTGTCTGGAGCTGTGCCATCTCGCCAGCGTCGACCTCGGGCAGCTCTGGGGCGCGCTCGCGCATTGCGGAGAGGATCTCGACGCGCTTGATGGAGTCGACGCCGAGATCGGACTCGAGCTCCATGTGCATTCCGAGCATGTCTGCGGGATATCCAGTCTTTTCAGCGACGACCTCGAGCATGAGCTGCTCGAGATCGATGGCCGGTCCAGGCGCCGGGGCCGATGCGGCAGGGGCTCCCAGAGAAGCCCCCATATACTCGACGATCTGGCCGAGTGTCTGGAGTTGTGCCATCTCGCCAGCGTCGACCTCTGGCAGCTCTGGAGCGCGCTCGCGCATGGCGGAGAGGATCTCTACGCGCTTGATGGAGTCGACGCCGAGATCGGACTCGAGCTCCATGTGCATTCCGAGCATGTCCGCGGGGTATCCAGTTTTTTCTGCGACGACTTCGAGCATCAGCGCCTGCAGATCGACACCGAGTCCCGGCGTCGGAGTGGCGGGCGCCTCTGGCATCGAGGAGCGCATGTACTCGACGATCTGGCCGAGTGTCTGGAGCTGCGCCATCTCGCCAGCGTCGACCTCTGGCAGCTCTGGAGCGCGCTCGCGCATTGCGGAGAGGATCTCAACTCGCTTGATGGAGTCGACGCCGAGATCGGACTCGAGCTCCATGTGCATTCCGAGCATATCGGCGGGGTATCCAGTTTTTTCTGCGACGACCTCGAGCATGAGACCCTCGAGATCGACCGACGGAGCGGCGGACGGGGCGACCGAAACGGAGGACCCAGCCGGCATCGAAGCCTGCATGTAGCCGACGATCTGCTCCAGCGTTTGGAGCTGCGCCATCTCTCCGGCATCGACCTCTGGTAGCTCTGGAGCGCGCTCTCGCATGGCGGAGAGGATCTCCACGCGCTTGATGGAGTCGACGCCGAGGTCGGACTCGAGCTCCATGTGCATCTCGAGCATGTCGGAGGGATAGCCTGTCTTCTCAGCTACGACCTTCAGCATCAGCGACGTGAGATCGAGGGTTGCCGGGGCGGTCGCGACAGGAGCTGGCGCGCTGGCGGGGTTGACGACCTCGACCCCGTTCTGCACCAGGCTGGCGACGTTCACCGCGGAGGCCGCGGCAGGGGTTGGTGACCACTCTGGAATTGTCGCGGATGGAGCCGGGTTCTGGGCCTGCCAGTTCGGGGCACTCGGGGCGGGAGTGAGGATCTGTGGCGCTGGCGGTTGCACGGGCATCGGCGCCGGTGCGGGCATCTGGGCCTGGGGCGCGTACGGAGCGGCGGTCGGAATCGGCTGTCCCGTCACCATCGCACCGAGGCCGACAAACGAGGTCTCGATGGTCTGGAGGAAGGCCATGTGGCTGTCTGCCATCGCCTTCTGGTAGGCGGCGTGGGCGTCGGCGGTCGCGCGCTGGGCGTCCTGGAAGGCGCCGATCCAGGAGGCATCTGCCGGTGCGGCGGCGGGCGCCGCGTAGTGAGCCGGTGGTTTGTTGGTGGGCTGCTGACTCATCGAAACTCCCGGTGCGGCCTGGGCCTGCGGAGGTCCTGGCACGTGCACGGGCACTTCGACCCGTACCTCTACAGGCACCTCGACGACGCGCTCAATAACCTGGCCTTTGTCCCGTGCCGCGGCGGCACCGGTACGCTCCGGGTTCGGTTTCGGCAGTTCAGCCGTTCCGCTCTTGGGTGGGTACGGCTTCCCATAATTACTACCGTTGATATCGAGCGACAGTTTCGGCTTGGTTCGGTGGTGTGGGTCCTCGATAGGCGCGTAGTCTTTCCAGAGCTTCGCCACCTCGACTGCGACCCCTCCGACGGCGAGGCGGCCCAGGGCGTGGTTGAGGCTGGTGAGGCAGTCGCGCTTGCGGCGGTCGACGTTGACGGCTCTGTAGTCGCGGTCGCCGAGGATTCCGCCCACGAGGTTGGTGAGCGTATGTCCGGGTCCGACCTCGATGAAGGTGCGGATTCCGCTGTCGTACATCGCCTCGATCTGCTCCACGAAGCGAACGGGCCGCGCGATTTGGCCGGCCAGACGCTCGCGCATTGCGGTTGCCTCGCTCGGATAGGGGGCGGCCTCGGAGTTCGAGTAGGTGTCCACCCGGGGTGCCCTGAAATCGATCTCGGCGAGGAAGGCGGCGAAAGGCTCGGTCGATGGGCTGACGACCGGGGAGTGGAAGGCGGTCGCGACCTTGAGGCGCTTCGGCGGGATGTCTGCTGCCTGAAGTGCGGCTTCGACCTTCTCTATGGCTTCAGTGGGCCCGGAGAGCACGATCTGCTTCGGTCCGTTGTGGTTGGCCAGCACCACCCCATCGATGGCGTCGACGAAGGGACGAACGATGTCGATGGTGCGGGGCACTGCGGTCATTGCACCGGGCACCTTGGCGGCTTCGGCCATGAGTTCACCGCGCTTGCGGGCGATGCGGATCAGGTCCTCGGCGTCGAACACGCCCGCGTGGTGCAGGGCGGTGATCTCGCCAAAGCTGTGGCCACCAACGGCGTCCGCGGTCACGCCCAGGTCGGTGAGCATGCCGAGGTAGGAGAGGCTCACGGCCCCAATGGCCGGCTGTGCCCACTCGGTCCGCTGCAGGCGCTCGGCGTTGGCTTTGTCGTGGCTCTTGTCGAAGACGGGCTGCGGATAGACCACGTCCTGAATCCGAGCTTCGGCGCCGAGATCCAGGTCGACGACCCGGTCCCAGGGATGGCGCGCACTGTCCCAGGTCATGGCGACGCCGCCGCCCATGCCCAGGTACTGGCTGCCCTGTCCGGGGAACAGGAAGGCGACCTTGCCGGCCTGTGCTCCGTTGGCCCAGTAGATCCCGTTTGGAGCTTCCAAGGTCTCATCGGGTCGCGCTGCGATGGCCTTCGCGGCCTTCTCTAGTTTGTCCTTAAGGTCGGCTTCGTCCTCGGCGACGATGGCGAGGCGCGCCGGCTGCGAGGCGTCGAAGTTCTCCTGGGAGAAGCGGGCGATATACGCGAGGAAACCGTCGATAGTGCTCTTGGAGGCGAGCTCACTGGCACGTCGCGAGACGTCGTTGGCGTTCGCACCGCTGATGAGGACGAGCTCGGTCGGGCTGACGCGGTGGCGCCAGGCGTGCTTTCCGGCACCGGTGTACTCCTCGAGGGCGAGGTGGAAGTTCGAGCCGCCAAATCCAAAAGAGCTGACCGAGGCGCGGCGCGGGTGGTCGGTCCCACGGAACCACGGGCGGGTCTGAGTATTTAGGTAGAAAGGACTCTCTTCGAGACTCAGCTTTGGGTTTGGTCGGTCGATCTTGATCGTCGGTGGCAGCACCTTGTGGTGCAGGGCCATGACGACCTTGAACAGGCCCGCGGCGCCGGCGGCGGCCTTGGTGTGGCCGATCTGGGACTTCACCGTTCCCAGCGCACACCACTGCTTGTCGGTGCGGCCCGACTCGGTGAACGCGATGCGCAGGCCCTCGAACTCGGCGGCGTCTCCGGCCTTGGTTCCCGTGCCGTGGGCCTCGACGAGCTCGACCGTCTCCGGGCCGTAGCCCGCTTGGGCATAGGCGCGGCGCAGGGACTGTGCCTGCCCCTTTGGAACAGGGGCATAGACGGACTTCGACCTGCCATCCGAGGAGGCTCCGCAGCCGCGGATGACCGAGTAGATCCGGTCGCCATCGCGCTCGGCATCGGCCAGCCGCTTCAGGGCCACCATGCCAAAACCCTCGCCGAGGAGAGTGCCGTCAGCCTTGTCCGAGAACGGGCGGCAATCGCCGGACTTCGACAGTGCCGGCGTCTTCGAGAAGCACATATACATGAAGATGTCGTTCATGGTGTCGCAGCCGCCGACGATGACCATGTCGGACTGGCCGAGCAGGAGCTCGTTGATCCCCATGGAGGCGGCGGAGAAGGAGCTCGCGCACGCCGCGTCCGTCACGCAGTTGGTGCCGCCCAGATCGAGGCGGTTGGCGATGCGGCCGGCGACCACGTTTCCGAGCAGGCCGGGGAAGGTGCTCTCCTGCCAGCCGACGTAGTTGTCGGCGATCTTCTGGCATGCTTCCTGGACTTCTGCCTCGGCATAGCCCATCTCTCGCAGGGCCTTGACCCACACGGGCTTCTGGAGCCGGTTCACCATGGTCCCGAGGAGTTCCTGGGCGGAGGTGACGCCGAGAATGCAGCTGATTCGCGACTTGTCCATCTCCTTGAACTGACCCTGCGACGCGTCGTCGAGGACTTGCTTGGCGACGATCAGCGCCAGGAGCTGAGTAGTGTCGGTGGCGGGCACGATGCTTGGCGGGACGCCCCACTCCAGAGGATCGAACTGCACATCACCGAGGAATGCGCCACGGTGAGCGTAGGTCTTGTCGGGCGCGGCCGGGTCCGGATCGTAGTAGTCGTCGATGAGCCAGTGCGACGACGGGATGTCGGTGACCATGTCCTTGGCGGCCAGGATGTCGTTCCAGAAGCCGCTGGCCTCGACCGAGCCGGGGAAGATGGCAGCGGCGCCGACGACGGCGATGGGGTTCGATTGAATGTCGGACATGTTTCGACCTCTACGCCAGAGGGCGCGGTGCGAATTGGAAAGCGGAACTGGGAACTGGAACGCCGTAGCTGCGGAGCTGCTGGGCGCGAGTGATGACTGCTGCTCCCTCGAGGAGGTTGCGCGCGATCTGGACCACCGTGCGATTGGACACCTTCTCCATGAAGGATCCCTTGACCCACGCATTGAATGCGCCCATCGCTGGACCGCACCAGATCTGGCAGTCCATCTTGCGGCTGGGGTCTCCGGAGATGGCCCACTTGCTGGACAATCCGAGATACCAGCGGAACACCAGCGCCATCTTGTGCTTGGGGTCGCGGTTGGCGCGCTCGTTCTCGGCTGGGTCGCGCTCGGCGAAGAAGGCCTCGGTCTTGGCCCAGACCTCTTCCATCGTCATCTGGAAGCACTCTTTCTCGAGTCGCGCTTTCAGATCAGCCGGGATGGCATGCATGCCGTCATACGCTTTGTAGGCGTCGTACAATTTCTGCGCGCGAACGCCGAACATGGTGCCGCGCCTCAGGACCTGGACGGTGACACCGAGTTCGAACATGTCGGCTGATGGGCACATGGTCACGTCCGCCAGCGACGCCAAGGCGAGCAGCTTCTTGCCGTCGTCAGCCAGGCCGGACTCGACTGCCGCCTGGTTCACAGATCCGGTGAGAACGAAGGCCGCACCCAGGGAAAAGGCGCCAGCGACCGCTGAGGGCGTGCCGAGGCCACCGGCGGCGCCGCAGCGAATCGGTCGGCTGTAGCCGTACTTTGCGGTGAGCTCGTCACGCAGCGACAGGATGGTCGGGAACAGGGCGGTGAGCGTCTGATTGTCGGTGTGACCGCCGGAGTCGGCCTCCACGATGTAGTCCTCGGCGACCGGGAGGGTCTTGGCGAGCTCGGCTTCCTCGCGGGTGAGGTGGCCCTTGGTGACCAGCCCGTCGAGGATCTCCGCGGGGGCAGGGGACATGAACCGAAGGGCGACCTCGGGTCTCGAGATCTTCGCAAACACGAAGTTGTCCCGATGCACGGTGCCATCCGCATTTCGGCGGATTCCGGAGTACGCGTAGCGCACGATCATGGGGTTCAAGGCCATGTATGCCGACGCGCTCACACGCTTCACACCGCGACGAAGGTAGAGCTCGACAGTCTGCATCTCGATGGCCGGCTCGTTGGGAGCGTGGATCAGGTTGGAGCCCCACGGCAGCCCGGTGCCCGACAGTGCCGCTTCGATGGCGTCGAGTTCCTCGGAGATTCGCCTGGGATGCAGGCCTGCGGCGCCAAAGAAACCGAGCATACCCGCTTTTGCCATGGCCACCACAAGCTTGCCGGTGGTGATACCGTTCGCCATCGCGCCAGCCACATAGGGGAAGCGGAGGCCGTGCACTTCGAGGAAGCTGCGGTCGCCCAGCCACTCGGGAAACAGCGCCGGGAGCGTGGCTAGTAGTGGGAAGGTGGGGACGCCATTGACCTCGTCCGCCCGAATGAGATCGCCGGCACGAGCCACGCCGATGCGACCCTGCTGACCCTCGCGGACGATGTGGATTGGCTCGCGAACGAACGGAACAGCCTGCCCTAGCTCGTCGCTGGTGAAAGCCGGAAGCCATGGGCCAGCGCGCCAGGTCCCGACCGCCGCCAATCCGTGTCCTTGCATACGTCGCCCCTTGTACCCGCACACACGCGGGTCAGGGCACATAAATCGCTAGGACACACTGTGTGTCACCGTTTGGTCACCCGTCTCGTTTCAGCCACGAGAGAGCCGAATTCGCTAGGCTTCGGGCTCGACGGTGATGACGTAGACGCCGTGGATGACACCCGGAATCCAGAATGCCCAGCAGAGAACACAGTTGATGAGGAGCGGGACGCCGATGCCGCACTTCAGGAACACGCCGACGGGCGGAAGCCAGCTTGCAAGGAGCAGACTGATGAAGGTCTGAGTCCCGTTTTCCTGGGCTTCTCCCTCGTCATTGACGGTCGCGATGTGCCAGATGGCGTGGATCTGGCCTGGAAGCCAGAAGCAGCAAGACAGGACGCAGTTGATGAAGAGGGGCGTGCCGATGCCGCTCTGCATGAACACGCCGACCGGGGGCAGGAAATATCCGACGACAACTCGCCAAAAATCCCGCATTCCTTCTTCGTTCGCCATGTGCCCTCCTGTTACTTTCCGCTTCTATCATGAGATGTACGCTCCCGGCCCTGGTGATGTTGCTCGCTTGTCGTGCCGAGCCGGATTCAACAGGCGGGAGTGAGCTGGTAGAGGTTGGGGCACTGGCTTTTGAGCGGTTCCTTCCGACCAACGTCCTCATGATCTCCATCGACACGCTGCGGCGCGATCATGTCGGTCGATATTCCGGTGAGCCCAGCCTGACCCCGTTTCTGGACTCCCTGATGCAGGAAGGAGTGGTCCTCGAAGACTTCAAACAGTGCACCAACTGGACCTTCCCGAGTGTGGTGTGCACGTTGCTGGGGCGTACCAACATCGAGAGCGGGTTCCTGCCCAAGCTCGATCGGGACCATCGCGAGTCAGTGCCCGAAGGAACGCCGTTTGTCGCTGTGAGACTCAGGGATGCTGGCTGGAGCACGTACTACGAGTCGACCAATACCTGGTTCGGCCCTCAATGGGCCACCAACCAGGGATATGAGACGCGAGTCAAGACCGGCGTCTTCCATGCTGAGGCGGTGCTGACCGAGACAGCGGAAGCGGTGGCCGACGCTGTGTCAACAGGGGATTCTGAGCGATGGTTCATGCACGTGCACGTCAAGGAACCACACCCGCCCTACGTACCGCTCGTCCGATACCTGGGCGAGCTCGAAGATCTGGAGGACCTCGGGAGCGTGGAGGAACTCGCCGGTCTGGACCTGGACGAGTTCGGCGACCACTACTTGGCTGGGGAGGCGTGGCCAACTCTTGCACCCGAGGACCAGGCGCTGCTGGAGGCCCATCTGCGCGTTCGCTACCGCGGGGAGGTTCAGTGGCTCGATCAGCAGCTGTCAGACTCCTTCGCAGCGTTCGAGGAGCTAGGCCTGCTGGAAGACACGCTGGTGGTGATCTGGTCCGACCACGGCGAGGCCTTCTGGGAGCGTGGCCACCAGTCCCATGCCTACACGCTTCACGGCGAAGAGAGCGATGCCATCGCGTTCTTCTGGGCCAAGAACCTCCGCCCGAGGGCGTGGACTGCCCCGACGACCAGCATCGATCTGGTCCCGACGGTGCTCGCCTCTGTTGGCCAACACGTGCCCGAGGACGTCACCGGTGAGATCGTCGGCACTGCCAGTCCGTCACGTTTCCGCCACGCGCTTACCCTGGCCCGGCTGGGTGCGATCTCCAGTGTAGAACGATCCGGCGTGAAGCTGATCTTTCAGTGGACAGGGGAGATGTCCGCTTATGATCGGCGCACCGATCCCCTGGAGCTGGTGGACATCTACGATCCCACGGATCCGCAGATGGGCGAACTCTGGGAGGAGCTGCGGCCCCGAGTGGAGGCCGCAGCGGTCCTGGCTCCAGAGCTCCCGGTCACCTGGCCGTAGAGAACTAGCTCTTCGGTTTGACCGCGCGGAATGGGTGCAGGAACTCGGCCAGGTTGCCGGCCGCACGGGTCTGGAACCAGACGCGACCGGTCCCTGTAAACTCGCAGACCCTGCCCTCGCCGGACAAGAAGAAGCCCGTCATGCCGCCACCTACGCTGCGCACGTTGAACGTCAGGCTCTCATCGAAGGCGACGATGTGCCCAGTGTCGACGACGTAGCTGCCGTTGACCTGCTCGCAGTGGATGGCGCCGTAGGAGGCGATGAACAGCTCGCCGCTTCCGTGGCACTTGAGCATGATCAGGCCTTCGCCGCCGAAGAACGACTTCGCTCCGCCCCACTTCGCGTCGATGGTGATCTCTGGTGAGCAGGCGCAGTACGAACCCGACTGCACCATGACCGCCGAGTTCTCGAGGTGGATGTGCTCCATGTCGCCAGGGGACGAAGGGGCGACGTCGAGGCGCTGCCCATCCTCCGACGCGGTGTAGGTGTTCTGGAACACCGATTCGCCGCCCATCATTCGGGAGAGGCCGCCCATGAGGCCGCCCTTCATATTGGTCTCCATCTTCAGCTTCGGGCTCATGCCCATCATGGCGCCGGTCTCGGTCTGGATGGCGTCACCCGTCGCGAAAGTGAAGTGGAGCGATGCAAAATCTGGCTTGTTTCGGATTTCGAATTCCATGTTGTGCTCCTATCCGTTCCGCATGGGGAGTTTGGGTCCGATGGCTTCGCCGAAGCCTTGCGGATTGCGAGTTTGAATCCAGAGTTTTCCGCTTCCGCTGAAGTTGCAGACCAGGCCTTCGCCGCCGAAGAGGAAGGCTTTCCACCCGCCGCCGAACTTGCCGACCTTGAAGGTTAGCGTGTCCTCGAAAGCGACGATGTGGCCGGTGTCGACCACGTACTCGCCGTCGATATCGAGCTCTTTGACGCCGCCAAAGCTGTTGAATGCGATGGGACCGGAGCCCGTGGCCTTGAGCATGATCATGCCCTCGCCGCCGAAGAAGCTCTTTGCGCCGCCCCAGCTCGCGTCCACGTCGACCTCGGTGCCTGAACACAGATACGACTTGGACTGGAGCATCAAGCCGACGGCGTTGATCTCGTGCACGTTGATGTCGCCCACATGGGTCGGTGCGAAGGTGACTTTGCCCGCTCCGCCCGCCGTGAAGCGGTTCTGGAAGAAGCTCTCGCCGGCGACCATGCGCTTGAGTCCGGCAAAGAGGCCCTTCACGAGCCCCTCGTCCTTCTTCTTCGCCGCGGTGGTCTCCATCGAGACATTGGTGTCCATGGAGACCATGGCGCCGGCCTCGGCCACCACGGTCTCGCCATCATCGAGGCTCACCACTGCAAGTGCATAGGCGGGCCGATGTAGAATTTCGAATTGCATTGTTTAATCCTGCCTCAGCCCGAGAAGAATGGGGAAATCCAGCCAATGAGAGAGCTCATGTTCCGGGTCTGCATCCACAGCGTTCCGGTTCCCTTGAACTCGAGGACAGCGCCTTCGCCCGACAACATCGAGGACTTCCAGCCCCCGACCTTCTTGAGCTTGTACTTGAGGTCACCCTCCCAGGCGACCACATGGCCGGTATCCACGACATAGGCGCCGTCGATCTCGATCTTTTCGATGGCTCCATAGCTGTTGATGAGCAGCTCTCCGGTGCCCCCACAGTTTAGGAAGAACGCTCCCTCTCCGGAGAACAGCATCGAGAAGCCGCCCCAGATGAGCCCGACTTTCACCTTCGGTGTGGACGCCAGGTAGCTCTCGGCCTGGACGATGACTTTTTTCTTGCCGTCCATTTCGATATGCACGATGTCGCCGACCATTGCCGGCGCGAGCATGACGGTCTCGCCGTCCTTTTTCGCGCGGAAGGTGTTCACGAACATGCTCTCGCCAGCGAGAAACTTTCGCGCCAGCCCAGCGAGGGCGGCCTTGATCCAGTCGAGCCCACCAGCGCCTGCGCCCTGGAATCCGGTGTCTACGGCGAGCCCCTTCGACATTGCGACCATCGCACCTGCCTCGGATAGGAATTTCTCGCCCTTGTCGAGTGTGACCACAGCCATCGCGTACGACGGTCTGGCCTCGAGATCGATTTTCATCTTCAAGCCTCCCACAACGGTCGGGAACCATCGCTCGGCACAGTCTGCAAGTCAACCGACGCTGTGTTTCAGGTTGTTACGGGTGCGACTGCGACACCCACACGGAATAAGGCCACCTCACAACCAAGGAGCCACTGAGATGAACGAGTCGGTCGATCCCCAGCTCTACAGAATTCGCCACAGCCTCGCCCACGTTTTGGCGCAGGCCGTCCTCGAGCTGCGTCCCGGCACTACCTTGGGCTTCGGCCCCGCGATCGACGACGGTTTCTACTACGACTTCATCCTTCCCGAGCCCTTCACGGAGGACGACTTCAAGTCCATCGAGAAGAAGATGAAGTTCATCATCAAGAAACGCCAGCTCTTCGAGCGCGAGGAGCTGCCGGTCGCCGACGCATTTGCGCGAATCGACGAGATGGGCGAGCCCTACAAGAGGGAATACGCCCAGGAGCTCGTCGAAACCCAGGGCCTCGAGTCCCTGACCTTCTACCGGAACGGGCCCTTCCTCGACATGTGCGAGGGGCCTCACGTCGAGCACACCAAAGAGCTGCCTCTGGGCGGGTTCAAGCTGCGTGCCATCGCCGGTGCCTACTGGCGTGGAGACTCTCGAAACGTCCAGATGACTCGGCTGTACGCCTGGGCCTTTGCGACCAGAGAGGATCTCGAAGCCCATGCCAAGGCGTGGAAGCTCCGTCAGGAGAGGGATCACAAGAAGCTCGGAAAGGCGCTTGATCTCTACATCATCGACGACAAGATCGGCAAGGGCTTGCCCCTGTGGATGCCCAACGGCACCGCGATCCGCGAGGAGCTCGAGAAGCTCGCGAAGGAGATGGAGTTCAAAGGCGGCTACCAGCGCGTGGCGACGCCGCACTTGACCAAGGAAGACCTTTACTATCAGTCGGGTCACCTACCGTACTATGCGGACGGGATGTACCCGCCGATGGAACTCAAAGAGGTCCGCGAGACCGACGAGGGCGAGGTCGAAGAGGTCAAGGAGCGCTACCGCCTCAAGCCCATGAACTGCCCACACCACCACCGGATCTTCGCCGGTCGCCTGCGGAGCTATCGCGACCTGCCGCTGCGGCTCGCCGAGTATGGACAGTGCTACCGCTTCGAGGACTCTGGGTCGCTCTCCGGCCTGCTGCGCGTTCGGGGAATGTGCATGAACGACGCTCACATCTACTGCACCGCCGAGCAGGTGATTCCCGAGTTTGTCCGGGTCATGCACCTGTACATGAAGCTCTACGGAATGCTCGGGCTCACCGACTTCTTCATGCGTTTGTCGACCTACGATCCAGAGGATCCGAAGGGCAAGGAGAAGTACATCGACGACCCCGAGGGCTGGGAGCGCACCCAGCAGTGGGTCCGCGAAGCTATGGACGAAGCGGGTATGCCCTACGTCGAAATCAAGGGTGAAGCGGCATTCTATGGCCCGAAGATCGACACCCAGCTGCGCACGGTCACCGGTCGCGAGGAGACGGCGAGCACCAACCAGCTCGACTTCGGCATCGCCCGGCGCATGGGCCTGACTTACCGCGGTGCCGACAACAACGAGCACCATCCCTACATCATCCACCGAGCGCCCCTCGGGACCCACGAGCGCTTTGTCGCCTTCCTGATCGAGCACTTCGGCGGGGCCTTCCCGACCTGGCTCGCGCCCATCCAGGTACACGCAATCACCGTGGCCGATCGGTTCAACGAGCACGCACAGAAGGTGATGGATGACCTGCGCAACAACATGGTTCGCACCCAACTCGACACGTCTTCAGAGAGCGTGAACAAGAAGATCCGGAACGCCTCGAAGGCGAAGATCCCGAACGTCCTCGTCTTTGGGGAGCGCGAAATCGAAGAGGGAACGGTCACTCTGCGACGGTTCGGCAGTCGCGATCAGCGCACGATGCCGCTGGCGGAGTTCCAGGCGACCCTGGGGTTGGCGATCTCCGGACGTGACGACTCGGTCTTCAACTGGGGCTGAGATGAGCATGCGGACAGATTCTGTCCGTTGCGTTTTGCGCATCTTTCTCATCTGGATATCTAGTGCTCCCACAAAGGGGGAGAGATGAGAACGATAGAAATCAAATGGGAAATCGCCGAGCATCAATGGTCTATGGCCAGTGTTGGTGGAGACCTCGAGATTGTGCGAAACGACGCAAGGCTGCCGTTGACCCTCACCGAGGTGAAAGCGCTGGCGGCCGAGCTGCGGGGATTTGCGCGCGGCCATGGTCGTGCGCTGCCGGCCAATGCGGGCAAGCCTTGGACGCACGACGCCGACAAGCTCCTGACGAAGCGCTGGAAAGGGGGAGAGACTGTGGTCGACATTGCCAGCGAACTCGAGCGCACCAAGGGAGCGATCAAGGCCCGACTGATTGGGCAGGGGTTGGCGAGCGCGGACGATCTGCTCCTGGCCTAGCTACTCTCGAAGGGCCAGGTCAGCGACAATCCCGCGGTGGTCGGATCCGAATCCCGCGGTCTGTCTCAGCCCCACGCACTGCAGCTCCTCGGACAGGAATATGTGGTCGGGACGCAGCGGCGGGATCGGCAGGGCTGTCGGCCACGTGCGGAGGGCGCTGCGTCCGCACTCGGCGTGGGCGGTGTGGAATCCGGCGGCCAGGAGCTCGCGAAAGGTCGGGCTGTGCCTGGTGAGGTTCAGGTCTCCCGCGATGACGGTGGCCCCAGCTTGGGTCTGCATCAACGCGAGCAGCTGGCGGAGCTGGGCGACCCACATCCAATGGGCTCGTGCTGACACCGGAGGCATGGCGTGCACGGTCACCAGACGGACAGACACGCCGTCGATCTCGGTGTTGGCCTCGATCCAAGGTACGCCCTCTGCTTCCACAGTTCGGGCCTTTGTCAGAGGGCGTTTCGAGACGATGGCCATTCCGAAGGCGTCTGTCCGTACCTCTTCGATTCGATGCGGGTAGGCGTTGAGACGACTCATTCCGAGGTGCCAGCGGTTGCTATATTCCTGCAACAGGATCACGTCGGCGTCTGCCGCGACGATGTCGGCTAGCGCGGCCTTCATGTCGTGGTTGGAAGTGAGCACGTTCGCGCTCACGACCCGAAAGTCTGCCTTGCCGGTCGGCGTGGTGTGGTTGCCGGGAGTGACCGCAGCCAGCCAACCGAGCGTGAGTGCCGCTGCCCCAGTTGCGAGCGCTGGGGAGCGCAGACGCCAGGCGAGCAGAGCGACAACCAGAGCGCCGATCCAGATCCAGCCAAAGAAGCTGTGGAAACCGACGAGGAACACCGTGCTGTCCGGCAGCAGCCAGTGCGCTGGGATCGGAGCGAGCACGACAGCGGTCCCGACCCACTCCCACCTTGCGGGACGTCTCACTCGGGGATGGCCATTCGTACCAGGTAGCTCGCCGGGTATATCCGGCGATTGTCCTTGACATAGCGGCGTTCGAGCTCGGTTCCCTGGGCGATGTCCATGGTCTCGAAGCCCAGCCGCTTCACAAAGGCGCCGACGTCTTCTGGATGGATCCCGAAGGTGACGGGCTCTCCGAGAAAGTGCAGGAGGTGAGGCGACATTCGCAAGAGCGTTGACAGGACATCGGGAGCATCGACCATGTACCAGAAGTCCATGACGAGCTGCGATCCCGGGCCGCACAGATCCTGCACGGTCGACAGGGTGGCCTTCACTGCTTCGCGAGTGAGGTACATCGCCACACCCTCCCAGACGACAAAGGTCTTCTTCCCGGGTTCGAAGCCGGCCTCGAGGAGTCGGGTCTTCAGAGACTGAGTCTGGAAGTCGATGTTCACGATGGTCACGCCGACATCGGGGAATTCATCTGGGTGCTTGTTGACGATCTTCGCCTTGCGCTCGGCCGTGGAGGGGTGGTCCACGGCAAAAACCGAGGTTCCCTCGAGGCGGTCGGCGAAGCGCCAGGGGCGGGTGTCGTATCCGGCACCGAGAAGGACGAGCTGATCGATGCCGCTGTCGAGCGCGTCACCCAGGGCGTCGTCCATGAATCGGTGTCGCGCGAGGATGAAAGCGAAGAGTCCGGGAGAGTGGACCTCGGCGTGATCTGCGATCCGCCCACCGGCCTTCATCGTCGCCAGCGTGGCGCGCGCCAGAGGCCCGAGGAATCGCTTTGCGTGGGGATCGTCGACGATCCGGAGGTCGGGCTGTCGCCGCTGATCGGAGGCGCGCATGAAACAGACCGCTTCGGCGGTTCGACTGGGGGCATCACGCATCGCGGTTCTCTCCGGTTACTCGAGGCTCGATGAGCGAACTAGTGGACACCAGCAGGCATGTCGACAAGTGGGCGCCCCTGTGCGTGTTTGCGAAACCCCCGATTCCCGGCCGCGTGAAGACCCGTGTGGCCGAGTGGTTCGATATCGACGAGCCGTCCGATCTCGATCACTTTCGGAACGTCGTCCCGAGGGAGGACGCGACCCGGACCTGGTCAGTGCTGGAGACGACAGGCGCGGAATCATGACGCTTCGGTCTGCCGTTTCCACCAGCGGCCGATGACCTCGTCCGCCGAGATCTTGCCTGGGCCGAAGAGGAGGATGATGAGCGCGGAGAGCACGTACAGGAAGGGGCCGGACTCGAAGAGAGGGTCGGGCTGCAGGAGCGTGAAGTTCACTACGGCGTCGATGTCGGCTGTCGCGTAGGCGACACACATTGCGAAGATCAGCGGCAAGGGGACAAGACGGCTGCCAAGCCCCACGAAGAGCAGGATGCCGCCGAAGAGCTCCGTGGTACTCACCACATAGGCGCCGATGCCCGGGAATGGGATCCCGACACTGCCGAGGAAGGAGATCACACCCTCGATATCCCGGAGCTTTTCCCAGCCGGTGAGTGCAAACTGCGACCCCCAGGCCAAGCGCACAAACAACAGAAAGACGTGCTGCCCGCGGGAGAGGAACGCGATTTCCTTGTCGTAGAGAGAGACAAAACGGGTGAGGATCGGCGAGGGCATGTCACGACTCCAGGGCGGAACTTAGCAGCGGGATGACGGAGGAGGTTGGTGGTTGGGGCGCTGCTGTTGATGATCGGGATGCCCGGTGGCCTGCTGCTCGTGCTCGCCACCCTCCTCGACCTCCATGGGCTGCGTCGGGCGCCAGCTGGCCCCTACGACGCAATTGTCGTGGCAGGATGCCGCGTACAGTCGGATGGCTCGGCGAGCGGCGCGCTTCGTAGACGAGCCCAGGCGGGTGCGAAGCTCTATCTCGCCGGTCTGGCCCCGAAGCTCGTGCTGACGGGTGGGCCCGAGCCGGGCCGGCTGGCGGAGGCCGAGGTCGCCGCCGAGATCTGCGCGGCCCTCGGCGTTCCCGAACAGGCATTGGTGCGGGAGGTCGAGTCTAGAAATACAATGGAGAACGCCGCCTTTGCGGCACGCCTGGTGAGCGGTCGTGTCCTGGTCGTGTCCGACACCTACCACACTTGGCGTTGTCGCCGAGTCTTTGGCAAGCACTTCGACGGCGTGGAGACCTCGGGAACCAAGCCCGCTCTTCGATCGCGGATTCGCCACGCTCTGCGTGAGGTTTCCTCGATCACTGCTCACTATTGGAGGGGAGACCTCTGAGTTGTTGATCGGCGCTCTAGAGCTCTCGCTCATAGACGCGGTAGCGGCGGTAGATCTCCATTCCAGCGGTCTCGACGATGTGGCGCATGGGTTTGTTCCGCTCGTCGATCAGAGAGGCCTCCAAGCGCAGGTAGCCTGCGGCTTTCACGCCTTTGATAGCGTGCGCGATGACCTTGGCGTGCAGTCCGGTACCCCGGTACTCCGGGCACACGCCGAGCAACTTGAAGCTCGCGGTTCGCACGCGCCGCAGGCCAACGCAGAAGCGACCGGCTCCAAAGGGCATGATCCGACCTCGGGTGTAGATCAAGGCCTCGTTGATCTCCGGAAAACATAGGGCAAACGCCGCTGGTTTGCCGTTGACGGTGGCGAGCTGGAGCATGTGTCGGTTGGTGAAGGCGAGGAGGGGACCGCCCATCGCGAGGAACTGCGCTTTGGGGATGGGCGTGTTCTCGGGCACATCCCGGAATCCCTCGACCATCACAGAGTGGGCGATGCCGAGGTCTTGCCACACATTGGCGTAGTTGGCCGACGCGATCACCAGGCCGTCGATCCGGGCGTCCGAGGCTCGCTGCTTGAGCCTCTCGGGCAACTCCCGCTCTCGGCCGTCGGCGTCTATGAGCGAGATGTCGTAGGCGAGCACGTCGTGGTGTTTCTGGAAGCCGACGTCCTCGAAGAAGTTCCGGTAGTACGCCGGATGATGGCCGGCCAGGAAGGGGGCTCGGTCACGGCCCTCCACGAGGATCCCGGTCTCGTCGACCCGAGTGAGCCCCCTCGGTCCGCGGAGGATCCGAGCCTCCATCGTGCGGGCGCGATCGGTGGCGGCATCGAGGAGAGCGTTGGCCACTTCGGCGTCGTCGATGCACTCGAAGAAACCAAAGAAGGCGACGCTCTCATCCCGGTGTTTGTCGTGGAGCGGATCGCGCATCACCGAGATTCGCCCGACGTGTTTGCCCTTGCGCACGGCTACGAGAAGCTCGGTGTCGGCGCTCTTGAGGCGGCGCTTGACCACTGCCCGCAGTGGCGCCACATAGTTGGGATCGTGCCTGTAGATCTCTCGGGGTAGATCGAGGAAGGCCCGCATGTCGCGGCGGGATGAGACGGTGTGGATCTCTACGGTCATCAAGTGTCCTCATATGGCGTGGCTTGGACATTTGCGAGCGTCGTGCCAGCGAGGTGGCTTGTCCAAACGCCCAACCTCTACAGGTTGGCGGTCAAGTCCTGCGTCTGCGCCTATGACCTGTTAACTGACGAATATATGTTGGTGCAACCTGCATAATCCGCAGTCGGCCCGACGGCCCCTCGCAATCTGGAGGGATATGTATGACAGCTCGCAGCCCATGGGTTTGAGTCCGGACTTGACCTGCCGCCGATCGATGACAGGTTCGCCACCTTCATTGTCCACGAATGTTGACAGATGGTCTCGCGGGCGCCAAGATCGCGCCATGCCCGGTATGATCCCTGACTCAGTTCGCAGTGTTGCATCCCTCGACCCGGCCCTTGGCGCCGAGATCGAAGACCTCTTCAGTCGGCTTGCTCGCGCCGGAGAGGCGATGGTTTGGGGCCAGAAGCGCCTCCCTCGCTTCATCGCCGCAAGCCCATCCGAGGTGCTTGCAGTCTTGGTCGAGGAGGCGAGGGAACTCACCGACGCACCCACGGTCTGGGCTCTGAAGTGGAAAGGCGATCCCGCGGCTGGACCGGTGACCTTCGAGGCGATTGCTCGCGAGGGAGAAGGCGGGGATTATCCAGGTCCGGACGAGATCTCCCGAAGTGTAGTCGGACGAGTGACCTCCAGCGGTCGCCCAGCGTGGAGTGACGACGCGGCCGCCGATGCGCGCTTTGCGGCGTCCCAGAGTGTGCAGGCGATGGCGCTTCGCTCGGTGGGGTGCGTGCCCATTGGCGACGATGCGGTGCTGTACCTGTACGATCCAGATGTGCCTGGACGCTTCAGCGGCCGGTCCCGAGCTCGGCTCTCCGCCCTCTGCTCCCTCGCTATGCCGTTTCTGAAAGCTGGCACTGCTCCTGCGCCGCGCCGCCGCAAGGCCGTGGAGCCGATTCCCGGAATGGTAGGAGAGTCACCGGCGATGGGCGAGGTCTTCGACGCCGTACGCGCCTTTGCGCCGATGCCGTGGCCCGTCCTGGTGCTGGGCGCGACCGGCAGCGGGAAGGAAGGGGTTGCAGCGGCCTTGCACCAGCTGTCAGCGCTGGCTCGTCACGATTACCTGGCGGTCAACTGTGGGGCGATCCCCGACGACCTAGCCGAGTCGACGCTGTTCGGTCACGAGCGCGGGGCCTTCACCGGCGCGGATCGTCGGCAGCGCGGCTTCTTCGAACGCGTCGGCGCCGGGACTCTCTTTCTCGACGAGGTGGGGGAGCTCTCTGCACGGTGTCAGGTGAAGCTGCTGCGGCTCTTGCAGGAGGGCACCTACCAGCGGGTGGGCGGTTCCGAGACCCTCACCTTCCGAGGCCGGGTCGTTGCCGCTACGAATCGGCGCATCGATATTCCCGAGGAACGAGGCGAGTTCCGGGAGGATCTGTACCACCGCCTCGCGGCATGCGTGATCCGCGTGCCGTCCCTCAGTGACCGTCCTGGTGACATCGAGGTGCTGGCGATGTTTCTTCTCGAAGGAGCCAACGCCGAGCTTCCCCAGCTGCCCGACGTGACGCTGGGTGAACCAGCCCTCCGCCTCTTGCGACAGCGCGCCTGGCCGGGGAATGTGCGCGATCTGCAGAACGCGATCCGCGGTGCGCTGGCCCGGTGTGCGGCCCAGCGCGGTCGTACGCTGCTGCCCGAGCACTTTGGAGATGGCGGACAACGGGGACATTCGGAGGCCAATCAGCTCCCCAACCTGTTGGCCGCCACCGAGGCCTTCCAGAAGGAGCGGGTGGAGCGCGCCCTGACCGCCGCGGGTGGCAATCGCACGCAGGCCGCGAAAGACCTGGGTGTCAGCCGGCAGTGGCTGCATCGCCTAATCGCGCGGTGGGAGGGCAAGTGAGCTCGGACTTCGACGCACTCCTAGATCAGATGGCGCCCGGCGTGAGTCGCGGAGCCATCGACGACTCCGATCCCATCTTTCCACAACAGCTCGATCTCGAGCCCCTCGGCGTCCTTGGCCGCGGCGGAGCGGGTGTCGTGTACCGAGCGAGAGACCCCGTCCTCAAGCGCGAGGTCGCGGTGAAGATCAGTCGGAGCGAGGGCGGTGCCCCACTCAGAGAAGCCCTGCTCCGCGAAGCCCAGCTCACCAGTCGGCTCCAGCATCCCGCGATACTTCCCGTGCACCGAGTCGCGGCCGCGGCGGGTGTTCTATGCGTAATATATCAGCTTGCACCAGAACAAACTCTCGCTGCGAAGCTGACAGTCGAGAGGCGGGATCGCGGGGCTGCTTGGCCTCTCCAGGCGCGTATGCGAACGCTCTTGGATGTGACGGGGGCGCTGGCTCACGCCCATGGTCTGGACGTGATCCATGGCGATCTGCACCCTGGGAACGTGGTTATCGATCACGCCGGATCCCCCTACGTGCTCGACTGGTCGGGTTCGGTGAGCACTGCGGGCTCTCTCTCTGGACGTCCCGCGTACGCCGCCCCGGAGCAGCTGCTCGGCGATCCGGTCACGCCTGCCTGCGATGTGTTCGCGCTCGGGGCTATCGCTTGGGAGCTTGCAACGCTGAGACCACTCCGAGAGCCGATCCGCGGTGAGGGCGTGGGCCGATTCGTGCGGCGGTGGCGCGATGCTCCCGAGCCGGCGATACCGGCGGACATGGATGTGGACCTGGGCAGGCTGTGTCGGGCCGCCCTCGCCAATGACCCCGCGGAGCGACCGTCCTCCCAGGTGTTTCACGACCGATTGGGGGAGATCATCTCCGGTCAGGTGATCCGCGCCCGCCGTGCTCACGATGCCGAAGCACTTGCGGTGTTGGCGCAGGTGGCGATGACCCGCTTCGAGGAGATCACCAAGCGAATCTCCGAGGAACGCACAGTGGTGACCGTCCAGCGGGCAAAGATCCCCGGCCACGCGCCGGTGCACCAGAAACGTTCGCTGTGGGACGCCGAGGACCGCGTGCACGACCTGTCGGAAGCGCGGTCCGATGCTTGGCTGGACGCCGTCGAGGCGGCGACTCGTGTGACAACCCTGGCCCCTGCGACCGACACGGAGCCAGTCGAAGAGGCGCGGCGGATCCTCGCCAAGCTCTGGTGGGAGCGCATGCGGGATGCTGAAAGTGTGCATGACTCCGGCGACGCTGCCCGGGCGGAGCGGTGGGTTCGCGTGCACGACGACGGTCGGCTCCGACACATCCTCGAGGCCGACTCCCATGTGTCGCTGACGGCGTCGGTGGACGGCGCTTCGGTGCAGATCTGCCGCGTGGAAGAGCGGGAGCGCGTCCTGATACCCGTTGAGGTGGCGACCGTGGCCATGCCGCTGGAACGCTACGCTCTGAAGCCCGGTTCGTGGCTGCTGCTCGTCGAGGCTGAAGGCTGTGTTCCGGTCCGGTATCCGCTCTTGCTGGGCAGACTCGAGCACCACACCGGGCAGGTCCGGCTGTATTCCGAGAGCGAGGTCGGTGAGGGCTGGGTTCAGATCCCGGCCGGCCGCTATCGCCTCGGCGGAGATCCGAGGGCTCGGCAGCCGTTGGATCCGTGCACGCCTTTCTTGGGGGATCGATTCATCCAGCGGACCTGTGTCCGAGCTCGAGATTGGCTGGCGTTCCTCAATGATCTGCCCCTTGACGAGGCCACCAACCACGTTCCAGGGGAGGCCGGCTTGTTTGGTGCGGGCCTGAGAGCCTACTGGGAGCACGACGGAAGCCAGTGGGTGCTGCCCGAGTCCTGGAATCCCGATTGGCCAGCTTTTTCAGTGAATATGGCCGACATGGGTGCCTACGCCTCGTGGTTGTCCAAGAGAGAGGGCCGCCAGATCCGACTCCCGACCGAGGAGGAGTGGGAGAAAGCTGCTCGAGGCGTCGACGGTCGCTCGTACCCGTGGGGACAGCACTTCGATCCGACTTTCGCTCACATGCGCCAGTCGCGACCTGGACCTCCAGCGCCTCATGCTGTTGCGGATTATCCAGTAGATACCTCTATATTCGGCTGCATGGACATGGCGGGCGGAATGCGCGAGCTCACCGCTTCGGTGTTCGACATCGGGCAGAACGTCATCCGCGGAGGCACCTGGGGCGACGACGCAGACGACCTTCGTTGCGCCAACCGCGCCGGCCTGCGCCCGGAGTTCCGCTACGCTTTCATCGGCTTCCGCCTGATCTCCGAGAGTCCACGTTCTTGATCGCCAGGCTCGCCGAACCCATGGAGATCCCTGTCTGCTTCACGATCCGAAGTGAGGTGTTCATAGACGGACAGGGGGTTCCGTCTGGGGTGGTGGTCGACGGTCTCGATGGCGGTTGTGCGCAGTTCATAGGCCTCGTGGGTGACGAACCCGCCGGCAGCGCCCGACTCCGATTCACCGGTGGAGAGGCCAAGGCTGAGCGGGTCGCGGTTGTCGCGGCCTTCCGTGGGCGCGGGCTCGGCGTCGCGTTGATGCAAGCAATGGAGGAGGAAGCGGCTCGTCGCGGGTACGCTGCCGTCGTGCTGCACGCCCAGGAGTCGGCCATCGGTTTCTACGAAGGCATCGGCTATGGCGGCGAGGGCGATTCGTTCGTCGAGGCGGACATCGTGCACCGAAAGATGAAAAAGACAGTCTCCAGGGCCACTACAGCAGACGAGAGCTAGATGGAATTCTGGAGCAACAGCTTTGTATTCACCGCGCTCACCCTAGTGACCTTGCTGGCGGTGGCGGAGTTCATCCGAGCACTGATCGCACCGCTACGACGGTTTGGCCTCCCCGCCTCGATCATTGCTGGCACCCTGGGATTGGGGTTGGGGCCGAGCGGTCTCGATGCGCTTCCGGTGGACCTCAGCATCTTGCGGGCTGGCGTCTACCACGCCCTCGGAATCGTCTTCATCGCTCTGAGTCTGCAGGCTCCCGCCCAGGGAATGGGCGGCGGCGGCAAGTCGATGGCCTTCGGGATCACCACCATGGTGTGTATGCAGACCGTGCTCGGACTGGCGGTCGTCCTGATCCTCGGACTGGTCTTGGGATCGCAGGTGCACCCGGGCTTTGGGCTCATGTTGCCCCTCGGCTTCGAGCAGGGTCCGGGCCAGGCGCTCGCCATGGGAAGCGCCTGGGCGAAGTCGGGCATGGAGAGCGGCGCCGATGTGGGACTCATCGTCGCCGCCGTCGGGTACGCCTGGGCCGTCTTTGTTGGCATGCCGCTGGTTGCTTGGGGCAAATCCCGCGGCTATGCATCGAGCGATCGCAGCGCCCAGGTGGTGAAGCAGGCCACGGTGAGCGAGTTGGTTCCCGAACCTGGCGGCCTCGAGAGGCTGGCCGCGCAAGTTGTGACCATCGGACTCGTGTACCTGGCCACATTTGGCTTCTGCACGGCATTCTCTACGGGTCTCGCCAAGCTGGGCGCTGCGGATGTCGGCCACATGATCTGGGGCTTCCACTTCATGATCGGTGCCCTGCTGGCCATGGCGGTCCGCCCCCTGTTCAGCAGGCTACCCGGGGAATCGCCGCTGGATGACGTGCTGCTGGGCAGGCTCGCGGGTTTGACCGTGGACGTCTCGACGTGTGCCGCCTTGGCTGCCGTTCAGCTGTCAGTGCTCGCCGCGAATTGGCTTCCCATCGCGCTGGTCACGACTGTTGGCGGCTTGGCGACCCTGGTTGCCTGTGTGTGGTTCTCGGTGCGCGCCTTTCCCGACTCGCCGTTCGAGCACTGCGTCATCTGGTTCGGCTCGGCGACCGGCACGCTGCCGATGGGGCTCGCGTTGCTGCGGATCATCGACCCCGAGCTGCGAAGTCCCGCTCCGGCGAGCGTAGTCCTTGGATCGGCTGGAGCTGTGGTGGGCGTGGCGCCAATCTTGTTGCTGATCCATCCCATCCCAATCGCCGGCTGGGGAGACGGCTACCCGATGGGCGGGTGGCTCGGACTCGGCGCCGCCGTTGTCTATCTAGTGGTCACCGTGGGCCTGTGGGCGTGGTTCGGTGGGCTGAAGATCACCGGAAAGAGCTGGGTAGAGTGGGCGTCTCGCTGATCATAGTCTGGCTGTCGACCGCCCTGGCTGGGCGGGTCGAGGTCGAGGATGCCACCGGCTGCATCGACTCGGAGGGGCTGCGCTCCGAGCTGACAGAGGTCATCGGCCGAGACGCGATGATGCGGATCGACGTATTTGCAGATGTCGGCGCCGAGGCGGATCGGCGAGATGTGGCGTTGACGGTGGATGCCGGCTCTCATCGCTGGACCAAGGTCCTCGACGTCGCCGCTGTGGACTGCCCCTATGTCGCGTCTGCGGCGGCCCTGACGATCCAACGAGGCCTGTCGGCGCTGCCGGGCTTCGACTGGGAGAAGCTCGTTCGCGGTCCGCCTCTGGTCCGCTTGGGCGGCGCCGTCGGTCTCACCGGCCCCGTTGCGCCTCGGGTACTCGTGGCAGCGCGTGCGAGTCTCGGAGACCGTTTTCGGGGGATCGCAAACCTGAGGTTCGAGGGCTCACCCCTGTGGCGAAACATCGGTGCCCGCGTCGTTGCGGTGAGCATCGGGCTCAGCGTGGGCCCGAGCTGGAGGAGTGGGTTCCTCGAGATTCGTCCAGAGCTCGGCGGGCAGCTCGGACCGTTGTGGGTCCTGTCGAACGACCCAGATGTTCCGCCTTCTGATGCTCTCTTCCACCTGACGGGAGTGGGGGGCGTGGAGCTCGGTGGGGCGGGGCCGTGGTCCACAGGGTTTCACGGCGAGTTCGCGAGGCCGATAAGTCTCATGACCACTTCTGGTGACAAAGTGGGCGAGGAACCAGGAATCCGGGCTATGCTGACCTTCCTGTACACACCTAAAATCGGCGAAGAGTGAAGCTCAGAGGCCGGGCCGGGCATGATGGTGTGGATGTCCCACGCCTACCAGATTGTGACCGGAGGATCGTTGGCGGTCGCTGAAGAGATCGACATCGGCGCGCTCTTTGACGCCCACGCTGGCTACCTGTGCCGGGTCGTGCACCGTCTCACCGGCTCGTCTCAGGTCGCCGAGGACGTAGTGCAAGAGGTCTTTGTGACCGCCTGGAAGCGTCGCGCCGAGCTCGATCCGAACAGCAACGTGCGAACCTGGCTCTACCGAGTGGCCGTGAACCATGTGCGGCACCAGCGCCGGTCCGCCGGTCGCTTGAACGCCTTCCTCACCAAGTACACCTGGCTGCGCCCGACTGCTCCAGCTGCCGCCGCGGACGAAATCATAGACCGCAAGGACCACGCCCGCATGATCCAGGCCTGCGTCCTCAAACTGAGCGACAAGCAGCGAGAGGTGTTTGTGCTCTACGAGCTCGAGGAGCTCGAAGGGCCCGAGATCGCACGTGTTCTCGACGTGCCCATCAATACTGTCTGGAGCCGCCTCCGCCTCGCGCGGGCGCGATTCCGCGAACTCTGGAACGAACTACAGGAGGATTCGTCATGAACGGTCCCCTTCGATTCAAGGATGATCCGAACTTCACGCAGCAGACTGGCATCGACCTGTCTGCCGAAGCCGAGGCCGTGGGGAACTACGACTTGTCTGGTGTGCGCGAAGCGGTGATCCGCGACATCGCCGGTGGCGGAGCAGCTTCGGCGGCCGCTGCGTTCCAGCTCAAGGCCCTGGGTGGCCTGTTTGCCGTTTTGATTGGTGGAGCGGGACTCTGGTGGATGGCTCAGGCTGATGTGACCCAGAGTCCAGAGACCGAGGCGGCGGTGGCCTTTGCCGAGGCGCCTGCGCCCCGGATCCGGCAGATGTCTGCGGAGAAGGTGGCGTTGGCGTTGGCGTCCGGTGAGTCAATCGACGAGGTCGAGGCTGTTGAGGCTGTCGTTGAGACGGAGCCCGTAGCTGAGCCCACGGTGTCGCCAGCCCAGCCCGATGCTGTTGTCGAGGTCCCCGAACCCAGTGAAGAGCCCGTCGCGCCCGCACCGGATGCCGAAGAAGTCGACGATGAGTCGGTGGACGCCGTGGCGGACGCAGCAGAAGTGCGACCCACGCCGAAGACCTCCATCATGTTCGAGAGGCCGATCAGCGACGAGAAACCCCCCAGCGACCTCGATGCTCGAAACAACCACTTCGCCACCATCGAGCGCTTGGTGGCAGCCGAACAGTATGGGGAGGCGTACCGGGTGGCAGGGGTGTTCCTCAAGAGGTTCCCGGAGCCGGACCGCGCGTTTGCCGACGACGTGTTGGAGACCATGTTGGTGTGCAGCTTCCAGCTATCCGACTGGGATTTCGCCGAGGACCTCGCCGAAGTGCTCATCAAGAACCCAAAGTTCTTGCACCGACGCGCCGAGTTCGCACGAATGCGCGCCGAGTCCCTGGTCATGCTCAATCGCTGTGAGGAGGCCGTCGAGGCTGCCGCCGAGGCTGATCGCCAAGTCGCCACTGCCATCAAGCAGCAGTGCCGGAAGGCCGAACGAGCCCCGTGAGAGCGGCGGTTGCCCTGAGCCTGTTCCTGATGGGCTGCATACCGGACTACGAGGTGCCCGTCCAGCGTGTCGACGACGACGAGTTGGACCAGGACAACGACGGCTTCACCCCAAACGATGGCGACTGTGACGACGACGCTGCGGCCATCAACCCCGAGGCCGATGACCTCTGCGATGGGATCGACAACGACTGCGACGACCACGTCGATGAAGGCACGGTCTGCCGGATGGTCGACACCTTCGATCAAGAGGCCTACCTCGACGTTCTCTTCGTGATCGACAACTCGCTCTCGATGGGGGCCGAGCAAGCGCGGGTCCAAGCCGCTGCAGAGAGCTTCGTGCCGTGGGTCTTCAGCGCGCCCTCCAACACGCACATCGGTGTGATCACCACGGACATGGTCGACCCGGACCACCAAGGGCGCCTGGTTGTGGTGAATGGAGCTTCCTTTGCTAGCGCCGCAATGAACAACGAACAGGCGGTGGCCTGGTTCCAGAGCGCGGTGGCCGTTGGGACTAGCGGAAGCGGGGCTGAGCGCGCTCGAGAGGCCATCAGCGCGGCATTGAACGAACACCGTGACACGTCGAACGCTGGGTTCTTCCAGGAAGATGCCCGCCTCATGCTTGTCGTCGTCTCAGATGAGGACGACAGCTCCAGTGAGCCGTCAGTCACCGGATTCGTGAACATGCTCGAGGAGCTCAAGGGAGACGCCGGGTTCGGCTTCTACGCGATCGTCGGGCCGGAGTTCGCCTGTATCGACGACGCCTATGGGCAAGCGCATCTCGAAGTTGTCGACCGGACAGTGGGGTCGACGCTGTGGATCTGCGAACAGGAATACGGCCCCTATCTGTACGGCGTTGGCCAAGATGAGGTGTCGTCGTCACTGGACGACCACTTCAAGCTCCAGGCTGTCCCCGAGCCGCACACCTGGTCGATCAAGGTCACTCTGCCTTCTGGTTACACCGAGACGCTCGGTGATGACGCGTACGATTGGATCTCGGACGAGAACGCATTCGCCTTTGAGATCCCACCACCCGCGGGGAGCACGATCCGCATCGAGTACAAGCGCAAGCCTTGATGTCGTGAACGGCTGCGACGAGGGCTAGTAGCAGGAACCCGCGGCCACGTCGGCGCTGGAGAGCGGCTCGATATTGAAGTCGTCGATCGTGCGGGCGAGGAAGCCATCGATTGCAAAAGTCACGCATGGACCGTCGTCGCACATCACGCAATCGAGCTCGTCTTTTGCGAGATAAGTGCAGGCGGTGGCTTGGTTGGCGCCGTAGAGGGCGGCCGCCAGCGTGAAGGCATCGGCCTCGATGAGCAAGTGCGGTGAGCCGACCTGGTTGGTGGCCTCGTTCCAGGTGCCGGTGAGGGTGACCATCATCAGGTGGAAGGGCTGGCCGAGATCGAGCTCGCGACCGCTGAAGTCGATCTCGAAAACCTTGCCCAAGTCCGGGTCGTGGATGGGCTCCTGCGTCGGCACGCAGGGATCTTGCGCGATTGGCTTGGTCTCGAGCTCTGTGGCAGCGAGGATCGCGTGGTTCATCGACCGGTCTTGGGAATGCAGTTCCACAGCGAGATCGTCGATGAGGGTATCGGCGAGGAGATCCATCACTTGGGGCGCCGCGCGCGAGAAGCCCTCGGCGAATTCGAAGCGATAGACCTGGGCTTGTTCGCCGTTCGGGATGATGGGATCGTCGTCGCCGTCCACGAGCCAGTTCGATTCGAGGTCGGTGAGGCCATTGTGTGGGGCTGGCGTGAACGGTTGATCGGCGTCGTAGATGCCCATTCCACCACAACCGCCGGCTAGGAAGAGCCCGATCGTGATTGGTGTAATGCGGATCATCCCATCGCCTCGCGCTCGCATCCTAACACTTAATTCGTCAAATTGGGTGGCTCAGTGAAGCCGAGATGCGGATGCGGGCATCTGTCATGTGAGCGGGGACGGTGCTGGTGCTTTCATGCCCCTTGCACCGGCACTGTCCCCCGGCTCGCTATTTGGCGATTGCGTCGTCGCGCTTCGGCTCTTCCTTGTCGGGCGCGCCGGCTCTGACCCAGGCCTTGATGTACGGCTCGTCGATGTGCTTCTTCTTGCACTTGACCTTCTTCTCTTTCACGTCCTTGGGCAGTTTGACGTCGAACTTCTTTGGCTTCTCTTTCGCCCTGTCACACCAGGCCCAAAGCTTGCCGTGCTGCTTCTCGTGCTCTTTCTTGAAGTGCCTGGCCTCTTTGCCTTTCAGCTGGCCGTCTTTGTTGTAGTCGTACTTCTTGTACCAGTCCCTGCGTTGATTGTCGGCGGCGTTCGCCTGAACAGAGGGAATGATGAGGGCTAGAGCGATCGCCGTAAGGGCGCCGCGGGTCAGGTATTTCAACCAATGCATAGGTGTCTCCATCGCGAGTGGCGAGTTGGACGCACGTTAGCACCGTCCATTCAATCGGATTCGACGATTCTCACCACCAGCTCGACGAGGCCGGCGGGATTGTCGATGTGTAACCAGTGTCCGGCGTTCTCAAGCTCGTGAAGACGGACCCTCGAGGCGGGGGGGAGGCGATCGAACTGGGCGAGCGCCGAGGCAGTCCAGCTGTCGGATTGCAGCGCGCGGACGAGATCGATCTTCGGGCCATTTCGTCCCTTGCTCAGCCACGGCCACAGGTTGGTCTCGAAGTAGTCGGCGATCATTGCGTCGACGGCGTCGAGGTCGTACTTCCACGTCCAGCCATCTGTGGTGCGGCGAAGGCTCGTCGCGAGCCAGGCGACGATCGGCGCGCTGAGGCCGTGTGAGGCCAGAGCTGCTCGGACCGAGTCTCGGCTCTGGGCGGGGAGTGCGACTCGGCGCAGCGCGGAGATGACGGAGAGCACCCCAGCTCCCGCAGCACCTTCGACCCTTCCGGGCTCGGCGTCGAGGACCACGACTCGATCAAGATCGGGAGGCTGGCTCTTTGCTAGTGTCAATGCGACCTTTCCGCCGAACGAATGCCCGATGACCACCTCGGGCGAGCCGAGCCCGATAAGATCCTGGGCGCAGCTCTCCAGCGTGTGCGGCGGTGCTGCAGGCGAAGACTCCCCGTGGTTGCGGAGGTCCACGAGCACGAAGCGGAACTCTGGCCGCCGGGTGGCGAGTGCCCGGCAGATGCTCCGCCAGTTGCGTCCAGATCCGAGGATCCCGTGCAGCACGAAGACCGTGCGCTCACCATCGCCGACGACCGAGGTGTGCAGCCCCGAGGTCACGCCGTGTGGAGCTTCTGGGCCACCATCCACCGCAGGGTCTTGGTGTCGAAGGGTTTGTGCAGCACCTGATTTCGAACCGATGCCAGGAACTCACGAAGCTCGGACGTGAAGGCGCCGGCCGTGATGAAGAGGACGCGCTCGACGTGATCGCGCTTGTTCTTCTTCAGCCAGTTGAACACGTCGATCCCGGACACATCTCGCATGATCAGATCGCACAGGATCAGGTCGTACTCGGCGCCCTCGGAGATGAGGTCGATGGCGCGCTGGCCGCTATTTGCAGTCGTCACGTCATAGGTCCGCAGCGCACGTCCGATGGCACGTAGGATCTGCTCTTCGTCATCGACCACCAGGATTCTGGCGTTGGTGTCGCCCTCATCCCAGGTGTCGTCTTCGCTGTTGTCGGAGAAGTCGTCTTCGTCTTCGGGGCGCTCACCCCAGCTGAGGACCTTGAGACGGCGAATGTGCAGGTGAACCTGGGCGGCACCTTCGGTAGCTGCATCGACGAGCTGGAGGATGCGGTTTCGCTCTTGGCGCGTGAGCTCGAGTCGCTCCAGCTCCTCAGTGAGCAGATTCAGGTTCGTCACGACGTACGCGATCGAGTTGTTCATGGAGTGCGCGAGGCGCCCCAGACGCTTGGATTCGGGATCATCGACCTCGGGGCCGGAGGGGATCGAGTCGTCGGCCATCGGCAAAATCCACTACATGAAAGAAGGCACCCATAACATGGGATAAGCTGCGCGGGTCATGGCTGAGCCCGAACCAGAATTCTCCGCGGCGCATAACTATCTCAACGGCAGTGGCTGCGGCTGCGGCTGCATAGGCGCCCTCATGGTCCTCCTTGGCAGCGTCGTCGTGGGAGTGATCCCCCTCGGCTTCTATGCCGGATCCACCACGACCCCGATGATCGCTGGGGGCGCCGCGATAGCGTGCGGCATCCTGGTCGCGCTCCTCGGGATCGGGATGTGCGTCGGCTCCATGTTCATGGATTAGTGACCCACCAGCCGCTCGTGGACTCGTTGCCCGCAGCGTCGACCGCGATCATCCTGAAGGTGTAGGACGCGCCGCCGTCGATGGTGAAGCCCTGCTCGTGGGCGGTGACCAGGGCGGTGTCGTCGCCGAAGAGGCCGTAGTCCTCGAACTCGATCTCGCTGGTGGCAGGCTCGTCCGTGGTCCAGGTCAACGTCAGAGAGTCCCCGGAGCGCGTGCCGCCAATGTTGCTGATGATCGGCGCGGTGGTGTCGGATTCTGGGCCTGGATCCTCGCCTCCACCTGGGGCCGCAGGTCCGACCTCGGAGAGCGCGGCGACCGGATCGATGAGGCCGTAGCCGGTCCACATGTCCCAGCCGTTCGAGCCCACGTCTTCGGCGGTGTTGCGGATCAGGTTCGGAACGTCGGCAGGGTCTGCTCCAGCGGAGATGAGGAGCGCACTCAGTCCCGCCACGTGGGGCGTCGCCATGGAGGTTCCGTCGAAGAACTCGTACCCGGTGATGGTCTCCTGGAGGATGCCGTCCCCGTAGCCGTCGCCGTTGAAGTCGCTGCCGCTCTCGCCGCCGGGCGCGACGACATCGATGTGGCTCCCTCCGTTGGAGTAGGACGCGACACCCTTGTCACCGCCGACTGCGCCAACTGCGATGGCCTCCGAATAGGCGGCTGGGTAGTCGACCGTGTTCGCACCGGCGTTTCCAGTCGCGGCGACAATGACGACGCCCAGCGAGGATGCATAGGAGACCGCCTGTGCCTCGGTGTTCGAGCCATAGGCGCTCCCCAGCGACAGGTTGATCACGTCCGCACCCGCATCTGCCGCGGCGGTGATCGCCTTCGCGGACCAGTAGACCGAGCCGTTGCCGTTCTGGTCGAGCACCCGGTACACGAGGATCGTGGTGTCTGGAGCCATTCCGACCACGCCGATGCCGTTGTCGCTGGCCTGGGCGATGGTGCCGGCGACGTGGGTGCCGTGGCCGTTCTCGTCGGTTGGATCACTGTCGTTGTCGACGTAGTCCCAGCCTGCAACCATGTTCACGGGCCGGTCGCTTCCAGACCAGGAGACGCCGGTGTCGATCACGGCGACCGTGGTGCCGGCGCCGGTGCTGTAGCCCCAAGCCGTCTCGACCTTCATCATGTCCATATTCCACTGAATCCAGCGGTAGGGGTCGACTGCGGAAGCTCGGGTCGGACGGTTGCTCTCGACGGAGAGTCCGCCGCGAACGCGCTCTTTGAGAGTGGCTTCGATTGCCACTCGCGACAGCACTTGGTCGGTCCGGAAGAGTCCGGCGCCCAGCGTGTCGTCCCAGTCGAGCTGGATGAGTCCGAGCTCCTCAGCCACATCAGCAGGGACCTCGGTGTTGATGATGAACTCGCCGTCGATGACCTCGCCCTCGTCAACGCCAAGCCCGGCAGCCTCCTCGAGACCAGAGTTGGCGCAAGCGCCGAGGGCAAGGAGAAGGATTGGGGCAAAAGTACGGTTCATTGAGCGTCTCCATCGATCGCTAGGGATTGCTTTGCCGGTCAAAATGGCGGCGAGACATACACAGAGTAAAGCAATCCAATACAATCGCAGAGGCGTTGTAAGCGATGAGTGCAAACAGCGGGCCAACGCGGAGGCAACGTGTTTACGGGCGTTGAACCGTTATCGGCACGCTGAGATGCGACAAAATAGCCGCGCTACGAGGGGTCGATACAGACCAGCTGGGTCTCGAGGGCGCTGATCGCGCTCGCCAGGGGCTCGGCGTCTCTGGACTCCAGGGTGACGATGACCCGGTAGCTGGCCTCGCCCCACCGCGGGTAGGAGCCGACGTCCACCTGTGGGTGGTCGTCCTGAACCCGACTGAGGATCGCCGCGATCTCGGTCTCGCGCTGGCTCGTGTACAGGCGGGCCGTGAGGACTTCTTCGCCTTTGAGTCGGTGGGCGATGTGTTCGAACTTGGCGTGCATCAGCTTCGGTACGCCGGGGAAGATGTACACATTTCGCACGACCAGGATCGGGTAGGAGAGCCCCTTTTCCCATACCAGATCACCGCCCATCGGGAGGTTGACCATACGCCGCGTCGCCTCGTTGTCCGGGAGGCCGTAGTTCAGCAGGATCTCGAGGAGTTCGGACTCGATCTCGAGCTCCACGTCGAAGGCGGCGGCCACACTCTCCAAGGTGACGTCGTCGTGGGTGGGCCCGACGCCGCCGGTGGTGATCACGAAGTCGTAGGCCTCCGAGCAGCGGCGGACCTCTGCCGCGATCTCGTCGCGGAGATCTGGCAAGACGACGACCCGCTTCAGGTCGCAGCCGAGGGTGCGCAGACGGGCGATCAGGAAGGGGCCGTTCTCGTCGGCGAACTTCCCGCTCAAGATCTCGTCCCCGATGATCAACGCTGCTGCAGTCGGCATCGAACCTTCATAACTCAGCGATCGGCCGCGAGCGGGAGAGACATCTGAAGCCGATTGCACAAGGCGAGGATCTTCCGCGCCAATGTGGACAGCGCGAGCCCCTCGCCGTCACGGGACCAGCAGACGGCGTCGTAGTGCTCTTCGGCGCGAGGGACGCCCGCGTAGGACTGGATCCCGTAGACCCGACAGGTGAGCCGTCGGTGGGTGAAGACGTGTCTCACCTCGCCGAGGAGCCCACCAACCTCGACCCGCAGGGCGCTTCGCTCCAGGAATGCCCGCCGCAAGGCTTCTCGCGGGTCTTCGGATTCGTCGACGTCCGCGCCCACGGGCTCCCACATCCCGCCGAGCAGTCCACTCTTGGGTCGCTGGCCCAGGAGCACCGACCCGGAGTCCTCGAGGAGACCGGCAACTGCGAACACGGACTCCGGCGGTTTCCTCTTTGGTTTGTTTGGAAGCTCCAGGTGAATGCCCAGCTCCAGTCCCTCGCACAGAGGTCTCACGGGACATCTTGGGCAAGCTGGACTTCGCGGGCTGCAGATCGTGGCGCCGAGCTCCATCAGCGCTTGGTTCAGGTCTCCCGAGTGCCCGTCGAATGCCTGGTGGAGGGCCTCGGCGCGCTCCCAAAGGGCTTTCTTGCCGTCTGGTGAGCGAGGATCGATCTGGCGGGCATCCAGCCTGGAGAGGACGCGCTCGACGTTCCCATCTACGAGGGCGGTGCGCTTGCCGAAGGCGATGGAGGCGATAGCTCCCGCCGTATAAGGCCCGATCCCGGGGAGTTTTCGCAGCGTCGCCGGGTCGGATGGCAGCCCGCTTTCACCGGCGGCCTGGGCACAGCGCCACAGATTCCTCGCCCTGGAGTAGTAGCCGAGGCCAGCCCACGCCTCGAGGACGTCGTCTTCGCTGGCGTTGGCGAGCTCGGTCAGCGTCGGCCATCGGTCCACGAACTTGTGGAAGTAGGGGATGACGGTCTCTACACGCGTCTGCTGGAGCATGAACTCGGAGAGAAGCACCTTGTAGGGCGTTGGATCGGAGCGCCACGGCAGTGTTCGGGCTTCGAGGCTGTACCAAGTAGTGAGCGCGGTGGCGACGAGGCGCGGATCGGCGGGCATCAGCTTGGGTAACCAAGATGACGCGCGTATGGTGGAACACGCGTTGCAAAAACATAACGGCTGTTATAATCGGCAGGCATTGGAGGTCTTCGTGGACTACGACAGCATCGTCATTGGATCGGGCGCGGGTGGACTAACGGCAGCAGTGGCGCTGTCTCGGGCGGGTCAGCGAGTGCTCGTGCTCGAGCGTCACTACCTGCCCGGTGGCTGGTGTCATTCCTTCAACCTCGAGGGCTACCAGTTCAGTCCGGGGGTGCACTACATCGGCGAAGTCCAGCCCGGCGGCCAGATGCGAGAGATCTACGAGGGCCTTGGGGTGGCCAACGACCTCACCATGCTCGAGCTCAACCCCGACGGCTTCGATCACGTCCGCATTGGCGACTTCCGCTTCGACATCCCCAAGGGCCGCGAGCGCTACATTGCCAAGCTCTCCGACGCCTTTCCTCACGAGGCTGCCGGAATCAAGGGGTATATCGATACCATCCACCGCATGGGCGAGGAGCTGAAGGGCGGCGCCCAGATGGAGTCGGCCTGGGACGCGGCGAAGATGGCGACCCGGATCTCGACCCTCGCCCGGTGGGGACTGCGACCTCTTTCTTCCCTCCTCGGCAAGCACATCTCCGATCCACTCCTGCGGGACGTGCTCTCCATGCAGGCGGGCGATCACGGTATGAGTCCATCCAGGGCGCCTGCCGGTCTGCATGCGGCGGTCGCACATCACTACTTCAACGGCGGCTACTACCCGAAGGGTGGTGCCCGGGCGCTTCCGAAGGCCTTCATCAAGGAGCTGCGTCGCAACGGCGGAGAGATCCGGACCAAGGCCGAGGTCTCCCAGATCCTCCTCGAGGGTAAGCGGGCCATCGGAGTCCGCCTCGCCGACGGCACCGAGATATCGGCGCGGAACATCATCTCGAACGCCGACCCCAATGTGACGTTCAACAAGCTCATCGGGCGCGATCGACTGCCTTGGCTCACCCGGGCAAAGCTCGATCGAACCAAGTGGTCACTCTCGGCGGTGAGCCTGTTCTTTGCGGCGAGGATCGACGCCACGGGTGCCGGCCTCGACTCCGGGAACTCCTGGTACACGACCCGGGCCGGTGACGTCGAGAGAGCGTACGACCTGGCCTCGAATCCAGACCCCCTGCAAGCTGGCGAGATCCCGAGTATCTTCCTCACTTGCACCACGCTCAAGGATCGATCCAAGCGCAACGACGGCGTCCACACGTTCGAGGCCTTCAGCTTCTTCAGTCACGCCGCCTTCGCCAGGTGGCAGAGCTCCGAGTACGGCGACCGTCCCGAGGACTACCAGGAGATGAAGGCCGAGCTCGCCAAGCGCATGTTCGTGCGCCTTGACGAGCTGGTCCCAGGCTTGTCGGAGAAGGTGGTCTTCCAGTCCGTGGGCACCCCGCTCTCGAACACTCACTACGTGGCTTCTACCGAGGGCAATCTGTACGGGAACGAGAAGAGCGCCATGCAGCTGGGCCCGATGGGATGGGGCCTGAAGACGAGCTTCGACGGTCTCTATATGTGTGGTGCCAGCACACTCGGGCACGGGGTTGCCGGGGCGACCATGTCCGGACTGATGTGCGCCAAGACCATCCTCGGCTGCCGCCGTCGCGAGATCCTGAACGCCACGGGTCAGGACCTCCAGATCCTTCCGGCCGACCACCCGGAGGACTGGCCGGTGGGCAAGCAGCCCAAGTGGATGCGACGCGAGGCACAGGTTGCCTGAGATCCAGACGGTCCGGGAGCTTCGTCGTGCCCAGATCATCGAGGTCGCCCGCCGGATCGTCGCGGAATCCGGGCTGCAATCTCTCACCATCGGAGCGCTGGAGCGAGAGCTGGAGTTCTCCCGTGGAGTGATAACTTACCATTTTCGCAATAAGGACGACATCGTACACGCGGTCCTCGACAGCACCGTCCGCGACGTCGATGTGGCCGCCCGAGAGGCCCTCGACGCGACCTCCGACTGGGAGGGGAGAGTCCGCGCGGTGTTGGAGTCGATGGTGAGGGGATTCCTCGAGCGAACAGACGGCACCGAGGTGCTGTTGGCGTTCTGGGGAAGGCTGCGGACCGACGAGCGCGCGACGACTGTGAATGCCGATCTCTATGCGCGATACAGGAAACGAACGGAGAAGCTCGTCAGAGAAGGGCAAAATGCTGGTGACTTCCGTGTGGACGTCGAGCCCCGTGCGATGGCCGCTGTGATCGTGGCTCTAGTCATTGGAATCTGCGTACAGGCGTACTTCCAGGAGGGTGCCATAGATGTGGATGGGGCCGTCGAAGAGGCCGTTGCGTCGGTGTTGGCCAGACTGAGACCGGACGCGAGCTGAAGGACACGAGCCAGACGGCGTTTTGGACTGTATGATGACCGCGTCCCGTTCGGACCGGAGTCTTCTATTGTCGGCGTTCTCACGTAGCCTAGCCATTACCTTCCTCGTCGCAGCCGCCTGCCAGCCCTCTTGGGTTCCTGGGCCAGCGCTGGTTGTAGACCCTCAAATGCCAAGATTGGTGGCCGATCATGGCGAGCTTGGCGAGGTCGTGATTACCGTCGTCAATGCCGGTGGCGTGGATCTGACCGTGGGAGAGGTCTCTCTGAGCGACACCGCCCCAGAGTGGGTGAGCGTGGAGAATGCGCTGCCCCAGGTCCTCGGCCCCGGTGAGGTCGGGACGGTGAGCTTGTCGGCCGTCATGGACAAGTCCCTGGTTGCGGAACCCTTCGATCTGATTGTTACGGCCACTGGGACCGCCGTCGCCACGAGCGGATGTGCATACGGAAAGACGGAACTAGAGACCATCACCCTGACCATTCCGGTGGACGCCTACGCCGAGAATCCGTGCGACCGAGACTTTGACGGCTATGACAGTGTCGACTGTGGTGGCGGTGACGACTGCGACGACGACGACAACGACATCAATCCGGGCGCCGACGAGATCTGCGACAACGTCGACAACGACTGCAACGGGCTCGTCGACGACGACCCAATCGACGGGTCGAACTGGCACCCAGACGACGACGCCGACGGTTTTGGCGACGCCAGCGAGCCCCTGTGGCTCTGTGAGGCGCCCAGTGGCTACGTCGCCGATGACACCGACTGCGACGACGAGGTCACCGAGATCAACCCTGACGCCGAGGAGATCTGCGACCGCATCGACAACGACTGCGACACCCTCATCGACGACGCCGACCCCGACGTCACGCTCGTGAACTGGTTCGGGGATGCCGATGCCGATGGCTTCGGAGATGGCAACAACGCCACCCAGGCCTGCTTCCAGCCGAGCGGCTTCGTGGCGACTGGCGACGACTGCGACGACACCGATCCCATCGTCTATCCGGGTGCGGACGAGCTCTGCGACGGAACCGATCAGGACTGCGACGGGGTCATCGACAACGACACTATCGACGACCCGACCTGGTACTTCGACAACGACAACGACGGCTTTGGATTCGACCCGATCGTCGTCTGTGCCCAGCCCACCGGCGCCGTCGCAACGGGCGGCGACTGCGATGACGGCAACGCCATGGTCAGTCCGGCCGGAACGGAGATCTGCAATCGCATCGACGACGACTGCAACGGCCTCATCGATGACGACGCGCCGGGCCTCACTACGTTCTACGAGGACGAGGACAGCGACGGCTTCGGCAGCCCGGACACCACGGTGGAGGCCTGTTTCGTTCCGTCTGGCTACCTCGAGGACGACACCGATTGCGACGACGACGAGCCCACTGTCAACCCGCTCGCGCCGGAGATCTGCGACGGTCTCGACAACGACTGCAACGGCCTCATCGACGACGCGCCGGTGGACGAGCCGAGCTGGTACGACACCGACAGCGATGGCGATGGCTGGGGCGATCCCGACACGCTCATCTCCGTGGGGTGCGGCCTGCCCCCAGGCGCTTTCCCCGGACCCGACTGCGAGCCAAACGACCCGACGATCCATCCCGAAGCGGACGAGCTGTGCGACGGCATCGACCAGGACTGCGACACCTTCATCGACAATGACGTGATCGACGGCACGCTGGCCTATCTCGACGCGGATACTGACGGTTACGGCGATCCCGACGTGGTCGAGGGTTTCTGCGGTCAGCTTCCTCCCGGTTTCGTGCTCGACAACACCGACTGCGACGATCTGGCTCCCGAGAGCTACCCGGGTGCAGACGAGATCTGCGACCTGATGGACAACGACTGCGACGGCGAGATCGACGAGCCCGGAGCCACCGGGGAGATCCCCTGGTTTGCCGACATCGACGACGACGGATTTGGAGACCTGGCCAACGTGGTGCTCACGTGCGAGCAGCCCAGCGGCTATGTCGCCGACGACACCGACTGTGACGATCTGCAGCCGACCGTCTTCCCGGGCGCGACCGAGATCTGTGATGGCATGGACAACGACTGCAATGGCGTGATCGACGACGGCGCCGTTGTCGACGCGACCTGGATGTTCGACAGCGACGGCGACACCTTTGGCGATCCCGACAACACGCAGGAGGCCTGCGCCTCTCCCGGGCCCGACTGGGTCCTCGGGATCCCCGACTGCAACGACTTCGATTTCGACGTAAACCCGCTCGCCGAGGAGATCTGCGACGGGATCGACAACGACTGCGATGGCGACATCGACAGCACGGCGACCGACATCGGCACCTATTGGCTCGACAACGACGACGACGGGTTTGGCGATAGCAACGAGATGCTGGAGATCTGCTTCCCGCCGTCCAACTACGTCATGGACGACACGGACTGCGACGACGACGACGCGGGCATGTTCCCCGGCAACACCGAGATCTGCAACGGCAAGGACGACAACTGTGACGGCGCGACTGACGAGCCGGGTTCGGTGGGTGAGGTGTCCTGGTACATGGACCTCGACGACGACTTCTTCGGCGATCCCAATGACGTGCTGATGTCCTGTGATCCGCTTCCCGGGCGCCTTCTGGACAACACCGACTGCGACGACAACGAGTCTACAGTCTTCCCCGGTGGGATCGAGGTCTGCGATGGGCTCGACAATGACTGCAACACCCTGGTGGACGATGACTCCACGGATGCCGTGACCTGGACCTTCGACAACGACATCGATGGATATGGCGATCCGGCGACCGCCATCGACCAGTGCGAGTCCCCCGGAGCCGGCTACATCCTGAGCCCAGATGACGACTGCGACGACAACGAGGTCACCGTCTTCCCAGGCAACCCGGAGTTCTGTGACGGGCTGGACAACGACTGCGACGGCGTGATCGACAACGGCGCCAGCGATGCAATCACCTGGTATGCCGACACCGATGTCGACTCCTTTGGCGATCTGCTGAACACCGTGGACGCCTGCGTGGCACCTCCCGGGTACATCGCCGACAACACCGACTGTGATGACGCTGACGATACAGCTTTCCCCGGCGCGACGGAGATCTGTGATGGCGACGACGAAGACTGTGACGGCCTCATCGACGAGGCTGGCGCGGTGGGCGAGCAGAGCTGGTTCGCCGATTTCGATACCGATGGGTTCGGCGATCCCGGGGTGGAGGTCTTCGAGTGCACGGCGCCGAGTGGCTTCATCGACGACAACACCGACTGCAACGACGCTGAGCCGACAGTCTTCCCCGGTGGCGTCGAAGTCTGCGACGGCCTCGACAACGACTGCAATGGCCTCATCGACGACCTACCCGTCGATGGCCTGATCTGGATGCAAGACGGCGACACCGATGGCTTTGGCTTCATCGATTCGGCGTTCATCGCCTGCGAAGCCCCCGGCCCCGACTGGGTGACCGGCGAACCGGACTGCGACGACACCGAGCCCACCGTCTTCCCCGGCGGGACCGAGTTCTGTGACGGCCTGGACAACGACTGCGACGGTGTCATCGACATCGGCGTCATCGATGGGCAGACGTACTGGCTCGATGGCGACATCGACGGCTTCGGTGACCTGGCCTTCCCCGTCGAGGCCTGCTCGCAACCGTCGGGCTACGCGGACAACTCCGATGACTGCGACGATGCGGACAGCACCGCTTTCCCGGGTGCCACCGAGGTCTGTGACGGCGACGACGAGGACTGTGACGGCGAGATCGACGAGGAGGGCGCCGGCGGAGAAACTACCTGGTACGCCGACACCGATGACGATGGCTTCGGCGACCTGGGCAACACCTTGGACTCCTGCGCGCAGCCGTCGGGCTACCTGCTCGACAGCACAGACTGCGACGACACTGAGTCCAGCGTGTTCCCCGGCGGCATCGAGGTCTGTGACGGCCTCGACAACGACTGCAACGGTCTCGTCGACGACGACATCGTAGACGGTATCCCGTGGATGCTCGATTCGGACGGCGATGGCTTCGGAGACCCGGCGACGACGATTGTCGCCTGTGAATCCCCCGGCCCTGGCTATGTCACTGGCGACCCGGACTGCGACGACACGACAGGTGCCATATACCCGGGCGCGACCGAGGTCTGTGACGGGCTGGACAACGACTGCGATGGCGACATCGACATCGGTGCCGTGGACGGAACGATCTACTACGCCGACTCCGACACCGACGGATATGGCGACCCGTTGGTGACCGTGGTGGCTTGCGCTGTCCCGCCGGGCTTCGTCAGCGACGACACCGATTGCGATGATGCCGACAACTCGGCCTATCCCGGTGCGACCGAGGTCTGTGACGGAGACGACGAGGACTGCGACGGTCTGATCGACGAGGCTGGTGCTGGCGGCGGTGTGGACTGGTTCAGCGACAGCGACAGCGACGGCTTCGGTGACGCGTCAGACGTCGTCAACAGCTGCACGCCGCCTCCGGGTCGCGTTCAGGACGACACCGACTGCGACGACGGCAACGGCGCGGTTTATCCCGGAGCAGACGAGCTCTGTAATGGCGTGGACGACGACTGCGATGGCCCCATCGACGAAGATGCCGTGGATGGCACGACCTGGTTCCTCGACCTCGACGGCGACAGCTTCGGCGATCCAGACGACGCAGTGCAGAGCTGCACACCCGTGGCCGGACGGATCGACAACAACGGCGACTGCGACGACACGGATCCCAATGTGAATCCAGATGCAATCGAGATCTGCGATGGGATCGACAACAACTGCAACCGCCAGATCGACGACAACGCGGTGGACGGTACGGACTGGTACGGCGACAAAGACCGGGACGGCTATGGCGACGACGGCTCGATCACGAATGCCTGCTCCGAGCCCGCGGGCCACTCTGCGATAGGGGGGGACTGCAACGACGACGACATTGCGATCTATCCGGGCGCGCCCGAGTTCTGCGATGGCGTGGACACCGACTGCAACGGCGTGCTCGACGACGAATACGCGGCCGATGCCCTCGATTGGTATCCGGACGCCGACAACGACACCTATGGGGACGAGGACACCGTGGTCAGCGCTTGCGTGGCTCCAGCCGGTCACATCGGCGACAACAGCGACTGCGACGACAACAACAACCAGATCTACCCCGGTGCGCCCGAGCTGTGTGACGGCGAGGACAACGACTGCGACGGCTTCGTCGACAATCCGCAGACTTGGTATCAGGACAACGATGGCGACGGACACGGCAACGTTCTGGTGTCGACCATCGCGTGCGCCGCCCCTCTGGGCTACGTGCAGTCCAGCGACGACTGCGACGACGGAAACAATGCGATCCACCCCGGTCACCCGGAGATTTGCGACTTCTTCGACAACGACTGCGACGGCGGGATCGACAACAACGCCGTCGACGAGCGCACCTTCTACCAGGACGCCGACGGCGATGGGTGGGGCGTCAATCCCGGTCAGCAGGCCTGCGTGGCCCCTCTTGGCTGGGTCGAGCTCGTGGGCGACTGCGAAGACGGCAACAACGTCGTCAATCCCGGTGCCGTCGAGGTGTGTGACGCCTTCGACAACGACTGCAACACCCTCATCGATGACGGCAACGTCTGTGTGTGTCCGGTGGAGTACTACAGCGGCCACGCCTACATGTTCTGCGGGCTGGCGTCACAGGCCTATGCGGTCGCGATCGGCGAGTGCAGCAGCAACAACTACCATCCGGTCGTGGTCAACAATGCGCAGGAGAACAACTTCCTGGCTAACACCGCGGTGCTGCACAACCCCGAAGACTGGTGGATCGGCTTGAATGATCAGCTCCAGGAAGGGCTGTACGAGTGGGTCGACGGAACGCCATTCGTTTACAGCAACTGGCAGGTCGGACAGCCGAACAACTTCCAGGGTCAGGACTGTGTGGAGCTGGACACCACTGCAGGTCAGTGGAACGACGCGGACTGCGGCGACTTCTCCAACATCATCTGCGAGTCGCCTTAGCAGGTCATCAGCCTGCTAAGGGTAGGGCTCGCAGGACACAGCCCGACCGCATGGCGACACGCCGTGACGAATGCTGTCCGCGGTAGACCGTCCATTGGGTGACGTTGTTCACACAACCCCCAAGCGACCTGGGAGGGCCGCGCAATGGCCGCCACCCGCAGACTCATTCGCATCACTTCGGGCCTCGGCCTGATCGTCGCGGGTGTGGCAATGCTGGTCCTCCCGGGTCCAGGGATTCTGACCATCCTGGTCGGTTCTGCATTGTTGTCCGGTGACACGGCTCGAGGCAGCATCTCCACCGATTCGTCCAGTCTGCCTTCGGTCGATAATCTGCCTAAGAGCGCTATCTAGGCGGGATCGTCTGCATACCAGCGTCGGAGGGTTTCGACCTGTCCGCTGCTCGGACACATCGAACTTGACGTCTGAATCTTGGAAACTTTTCTGGGCGCTGTGCCGAGAAGGTCCCAGTCGGGCGACAATACCCCCATTCGCCCGTTGACTTCGGTTATGATGGCACGCAGTAAGTGGTGGATATGCACGACGTCTCGTCGGTTCGAGAGGACGTAAGACAGTTTCACATCCATAGCTGCCTTGGGAGCGGTGGATTTGGAGAGGTGTATCGCGCCACTATGACGAGCGCGGGCGGCGTCAGCCACGAGGTCGCGGTCAAGGTGCTTCACGATGGTCTGGATCCCCGCAGTCAGGCGGTTCAACGCCTGAGGGACGAGGGCAAGCTGCTAGCGCTGTTGCGCCATCCCTCCATTCTCAGCGTGCACGATCTGGTGATTCTCAACGGTCGCGTGGCGCTGGTGACGGAGTACGTCGAAGGCGGCGACCTCGACACCTGTTTTGCGCAGGGCGGAATGTCGAGTCGTGCACTCGTCGACGCTATTGGCCGGGTAGCGGCGGCGCTTGATGCGGCTTGGACGACGGTCGGCCCCGAGGGCAAGGTCCTGCATCTCGTGCATCGCGACGTGAAACCGGCCAACATCCGCATCGGCAAGCACGGCGAGGTGAAGCTGCTCGACTTTGGCATCGCCACCGCCGCTGGCGTGAAGCGCGAGGCCCAGACCCAGGCCAAGGCCCTCATTGGCTCCTATCTCTATATGTCTCCCGAGCGGCTGGACCGAAAGGACTCCAAGAAACCAGCCGGCGACATCTATGCGCTGGGGGCCGTGCTGTACGAGGGCGTGACCGAGCGGCGGATCTTCGGGGAGATCGAGCTCAAGGAGCAGTACAAGCTCGCCTGGGACGCCGGTGATCACGACGCCTTCATCAAACAGCACGTCGATGCCGTCGAACGCCTCTCACCGGACATCGCCGACCTGATCCTCGAGATGATGCAGCACGACGAGGATGCCAGGCCGCTGCCGGCGGACCTCGCGCGTCGGTGTGATGCGATGGCGGACTCGATGTCCGGCACCTCGCTCCGCCAGTGGGCTTGGGACTACGAGTGGCCAGAGTCGGCCGAGCTTCCCGGAGAGCTCGGCGGCAAAACTATCACCGAGGCCGGCTTCACGACCTCGGCGGGGCTCAAAGGTCCAGAGGCCTACAAAGAAGCTGTCGACACCATCGCCCCGGGCATTGGCGATCAGAGCCTCGTAGAACCGGGTTCTTCCAGGGGCGGAATGGGCAAGTTCATCGTGGCCGGGGTGGTGGTCTTGGCGATGCTCCTGGTCGTCGTCGGTGTCGCAACGGGCGTCGCCGTCATCGGCATCAACAGCCTCACATCCCTGGGCGCGCCGGATCCCGTCGAAGAGCCCGAGCCCGAGCCCGTGATCGAGGAGCCCGAGCCCGTGGTCGAGGAGCCGGAACCGGAGCCCGAGCCTGTGGTCGAGGAGCCGGAGCCCGAGCCCGTGGTCGAGGATCCCGTCGTTGTCGCTCCGCCGACCCCTGTCCCCGAACCGGCCACCCCGCCCCCGACTCCAGAGCCGGTCGCCCCGCCTCCGAAGACCACCGGAACAGTCACGGTCCAGGGCGGCATCGACGTGCAGCTCAAGGGGGGCGGCGGCACCTTTGCCGGTGGCGATATCCCGGCGGGTTCGTACGAGATCTGGGCGGACTTCGGCACTGGGATGCAGAAGGCCTACGACGGTCCACTCACCGTGCCGGCGGGTGGGGCTGTGACCGTAAAATGCAGCTCGCTGCGGCAATCCTGTAAGCCAAAGTAGTCGTCATGCTCCGTCTGTTAGCCGCATCCACGATCTTCGCCTTCGCCTCCTCCGCGCAGGCGGCATGCGAGCCCATCGGCGCCGGCGAGTTCAGCCTCATGATCAACGAGGCCAACGAGGCCATCGACGACGACGATCTGGTGAAGCACGGGCAGATCTACCGAAAGATGCAGGCCAGCGTTCCCTGCCTCGAAGAGCAGCTGCCCTCCAAGCTCTGGTCCGAGTTCCTGGTCGGCCAGGCCTTGGTGGAGTTTGCCCTCGGTCGCGAGTGGAAGGTGCCGCTCGAGGTGGCGCTGCGAATCCACCCCACGGTGCGACGCAGCTTTGGCCCGCCCGATATCCGCAAGTATGTGGCCACCGCAGTGAGCAACGAGGACCACCCGGCCCTGCCAACCGACGCGACCTACTACATGGACGGGCTCCGGATCGAGCGCGAGCCAGAGATGGTCGGACTGCACATCGTTCAGCAGCTCAAGAACGGCGTCTGGAACACTCGCTTCCTGCAGCGTCAGCCCTTCCCCGAGGACTGGAAGGTTCAGTTTGAGGAGGTCGTCGAGACCCCCGAAGACGAAGGTGCGACGGTGGTCGGCACGGTCTCGCTCCTCGGAGGCTTCGGCCTTGCTGGGCAGGCTCTCGGTGGCCCCTCCATCACCATCCCGGAGTTCTCCGGTGGAGGCGCGCTGGTGGGCATCGGCTCGTACGGCATCTTCGACCTCGGCGAGCCTGTCGGCGCGTTCTGGGACGTGTCAGCACCGCTCCAGGTTCCCGGTTCGATGGGGGTCGACGTGTTCGCTGGCGCATCGATTCTCCCTCTTCCTGTTGGGATCTGGGTTGGCGGCGGCGCGGTCGCGGTGGCCATTGAGGACATCGGCGGCAAGGGATTGCTGTTTCTGCCGCAGCCCCACCTCGGGGTCTCCTATGCCATGGATCTGAGCGATAGCCTGGGCCTCGACTTCAACGTCGGCGGCGGCGGCTTGCCAGTCGGATTCCACCTTCGTGCGCACGGCGGTGTTGTTTCGGTGGCTCAAGACTCCCATCTCGGTTGGCAGGCCGGGCTGGACTTTGCCGGCGCGCAAGCTTTCCTTCAGGAGAAAGGTGGCACGGTGACCGGGTCGACCAGTCACTGGCGTGTCGCCCTCCGCGGGGGGCTTGCCTTTAAGTAGGCGGGTCGACGGTGTATCATCCGCCAGTGGGGTTTCATCAATGGCGCTACCTGCCCTGGATCCGCATCCATTCGGGTGCCCAATTTCCGCCGCAGCGACTGCGGCAGACATGCCCGGTCTCATTCTCGGGATCTGCGCCAAGCTCGGAGATCTGCTCCACCCGACGATCCATGTGATCAATCCGAGCAGGGGCCATAGCTACCCAATCCTCAACCTCTACGTCGACGATGGCGACCCAAAGCCGAGGATGGTGCTCTTTCCGGGGTGGGAGGCCAACAAACGTACGGCCAAGCGCCGCCTCGACTACGCTCGTCAGATGACTCTCCTGCAGCGGATCAACGACGCTGGCGTGCACGGGGAGACGCTGGACGAGTGGAGGACGGACGCGACCGCGCCCGAGGTCGACGGGCCTCTCCACATCTCCATGGCATTCTCGGCCCCGCTCATGGAGGCCTTCATCACCGATCTGGACGACATCCTCGGCGACCACTTGCGCATGACTGTGCAGACGATCACCGATGGCCCGCTGCCAATGCATGTGGTCAAGGTCTACGCGCCGACCAGTGAGCGCGAGCCCCGCTTGATCTTGTTCCCCGGTTGGACCGGCGCTACCGAGCGAAAAGGCCACGGGATCGGAGATTCGGAGAGAGCCGCGATCGTCGAGCATCTCGACAAGAAGAAGGTCAAGGCGACGCCGCTGGAACTCTACGTCTCCAATTCTCGGTAGAATCTCTAGGGTCGGATGGCTCTCAGGCCGCGGGCGAGCTCCACTCTCGCCATGTGCCGCCGCCACTGTGGTGAGCCGTGGATGCTGGCTTGGGGCCTGACTTGCTTGAAGCCGTGTTCGGCGAGATCGTCGATGAGGGCATCGCTGAGAGTCTGACCGACGGCTTTGTGCATGTGCTTGAGGCGCTTGGGCTGCGGCATCATCGCGCCGACGACGACCTCGAGCTCGGCGCAGATCTCTCCGTCGAATGAGGCACTGATCGCGACGCCGAGCTGTGGGTAGTCGACAGCGGCCCGGGAGCGGACCTTTCGGTAGACGCTGCGGTGCCCAGGCCGGGGAGGTGGGATCTCGATGGCCTCGACCAGCGCAGTGTCGGGAACAGTCTGGAAGCGATCGAAGCGGCCGTCTTTGGTGAACAGATCCCGCAGGGCGATCTTGTCGCAGCCAGCACTCGTGCGCACACAGATGCGGGCGTCGAGGGCGACGAGCATGGGCACTGTGTCCGAACTCTGGGCGGCGACACACGCCTTGGCGCTGCCGATGACGTGGCACCAGTCTCCGTCCTTCTTCAGGCAGTTACCCAGGGCGGACCGCCACTCAGCGGTCTGGTTGTAGAACAGACAGCGGGTGTCGAGCATGACGTTGCCGCCGATCGTGCCCATCAGTCGGTGCTGCGGACCGGCGACGAGACTGGCGGCCTGCGCCAAGCCGGGGACCGATCTCTGGATGACCTCGCTGGTGGCCAAGGCGTGCAGGGTCGCTCGGGCACCGATGGTGAGGGGGCCGTCCTCGCTCGCAGAGATTTCGGCCAGGCCGGCGACCTCGGAGAGGCTGATCAGGTGCTGGGGGCTGTGGAGGCGGTGCTTGAGGTTCGGGAGCAGGTCGGTGCCGCCGGCCACATACATGGACTCGGGCAGAGAGCTCCGCAAGGCGACGGCTTCGACCGCCGTCGTCGGCAGATGGACCTCGAAAGGGGGCATTCGCAGCATCAGGACGCCTCGGTCAGCGCGCGCAGGACTCGCTCCGGCGTGAAGGGCATGGTCCGCAAACGAGCGCCGGTAGCGTGCCAGATGGCGTTGGCGATCGCCGGGATTGCGGGATGTAGGGGCCCTTCTCCGGCTTCCTTCGCGCCGTATGGGCCTCCCGGGTCGACGCACTCGACGATGTGGGCCTCGATATCAGGGGTGTCCAGCGACGTTGCCAGTCGATAGTCCAGCAGGCTCGGGCCCCGGTGCAGTCCCGCGGCTCGCTCGCCTCGGTTCCGGTCCCCGCTCGGGTAGACGCTGTGGTCCTCGAAGAGCGCCTCGGACATGCCCATATAGACGCTGCCCTCGATCTGACCCTCGACCATGGTCGGGTTGAGGGCCTTCCCGCAGTCGTGGGCCGCCCAGATCTTCAAGACCTCCACCACGCCCGTCTCCCGATCGACCTTCACTTCGGCGACGTGGGCCGTCGCGCTGTAGGCCGGCGACGCGCCGATCGTGCCGCCGGGATAGTCGCCGCCGACGGCTCGGGTTCGATAGCCACCTGTCGTCGAGAGGGCCGTTCCAACCATGGCTTCTCCGAGAATTAGGGCCTCGCGGGCGGTCATGGCCTGCTCTCCGGCGGAGTAGTGGCCGGGGGTGACAGCAATGTCGGCTCTTTCGCAGCCCCACTCTTCGGCGACGGCGGTGGTGAGGATCTCGCGCATGGCGACCGCCGCTTCTCTCGCTGCGGTTCCCGCCATGAACGTGACCCGCGACGAGTACGAACCCAGATCCACCGGGGTGAGGTCTGTGTCGCCGGAGATCACGGTGATGTGCTCGACGGGGACTCCGGTCTCCTCGGCGACGATGTACGCCAGAGCGCCGTTGCTGCCTTGTCCGATGTCGTTGGTACCCGAAAAGACGGTCATCTTTCCGGAGCGATCCGCCCGGAGGAGGATGCCCGACTGTGGCATGTCGTTGGGGTAGATCGGATAGGCCGTCCCGCTGATGTACATGCTGGTCGCGACGCCGAGCCCATGACCCTCGGGCAGGTTGTCGTAGCGTTCCTTCCAGCCGCTGGCCGTCTCCACGCGATCGAGGCACTCGCCAATTCCGCAGGATGGAACTTTGAATCCGTTCACCGTTGTCTCGCCACTCTCCATGGCGTTCACGCGGCGGATCTCGATAGGGTCCATCTTCAGTTGCTCGGCGAGCTCGTCGACAGCAGTCTCGAGGGGAAAGCGCGGCTGAACGGACCCGTGCCCGCGCTTGGGGCCACAGCATGGCTTGTTGGTGTACAGCCGCCGCGAGCGGAAGCGGTAGGTCCCGAACCGGAGGGGCCCCGGCAAGAGCTGGCCGGCGTAGTAGGTCGTGACCAGCCCAAAGGAGTGGTAGGCGCCGCCGTCGATGACGATGTCGTTGTCGACGCCAGTGATGTGTCCCTCGGAGTCCGCGCAGATCCGAAAGTCGAAGTCCATGGGGTGCCGCCCGCGGTGGGCATAGAAGACCTCTTCCCGGGTGTAGAGAATCTTGACGGGCCGACCTGCTTTCTTGGCGAGAAGTGCAGAGCAGAACTCCAGATCGAAGGGCTCTGACTTTCCGCCAAAGGCCCCCCCGAGAGCAGGCTGGATCACGCGGATCTTGGCCTGCGGGATCCCAAAGACCTGGGCGAGCTCGCGATGCAGGTAGTGCATGACCTGGGTCGCGCTCCACAGAGTCAGGTTCTCGTCGGCGTCCCAGGAGGCGATGGCGCAGTGGGGCTCGATGGCGGCGTGAGTGTTGCCGCTGTAGTGCCACTGCCCCTCGACCGTTGCCGCGGCGCTCGCGAAGGCCTCGTCGACTTCGCCAAACGAGAGTTCGACCTCCTTGCAGAGGTTGCTGGTGCGTTCGCGGCCCTTCCAGTCCGTCTCGTGGACCAGGGGCGCGCCGTCTTCGAGCGCGGTTCCTGGATCGAGGACCGCTGGGAGGACCTCGTAGTGGACGTCGATGAGATCCAGGGCGGTGACGGCGGTGTCCTCGTCCACAGCGGCGACCGCGGCGACGGCATCTCCCACATATCGGACCTTGTCGGTGGCCATCGCCTGTTCGTCGGGCGTCCACCCGATCACGCAGTAGCGACCCGGTAGATCCGCGCCGACGCACACCGCAAATACCCCGGGAAGGGCCTCGGCTTTCGACGTGTCGATGGAGCGGATGCGCGCATGTGGGTGAGGGGACCGCAGGATCTTTCCGTGGGCCATTCGTGGCAAGACGATGTCGTCGGTGAACTGGGTCGCGCCAAACGCCTTTCCAATGGCATCGGCCTTTCGCCCCGGCGCACCGATGACTTGATGGCCCGGCGACGGGGCCCCGGTTGTGATCTGGGAGCGCTGCCCGTCGCAGGTCAGGGCGTTGACCACACCCTCGATGATCTTGGTGTAGCCGGTGCACCGGCAGAGATTGCCCGACAGCGCCTCCTTGATCTGGTCCGGGCTCGGCTCGGGGGTCTTGGCCAGGAGTGCCGAAGCCGAGAGGATCATTGCTGGCTGGCAGAACCCGCACTGGAGCGCGCCAGCTTCGTCGAAGGCCCTCTGCACCGCCGACGAACCACCATTGTCTGCGAGGCCCTCGATCGTGGTGATGTCACGGGCTTGGTTCTGGACCGCCAGGGTGCAGCAGGAGAGCACGGGCTGACCGTCGACGAGCACCGTGCACGCTCCGCAGTCGCCCTTGTCGCAGCCCTGCTTCGAGCCAGTGAGACTGAGCTCGTAGCGGAGAACCTCCAGCAGAGACCAGTGGGGATGCGCCGCGATCTGCCGGTTCTCCCCGTTGATACGCAACCCGTAGATCTGCTTCATGTAGGGGTCCTCGACAAGCCGCCCTCAATAACAGGATCTTCGCTACCATGACCCGGATGCCGATTCCCGTAGGCCCGTTCGATCTGCTGCAGCCCATTGCTCGTGGGGGCATGGCGGTGGTCTGGCGCGCCCGCCATCGGGAGCAAGGTGTGCCCGTGGCGGTCAAGGTCATGGACGGGACGGTGGCGACATACGATGGGTTTGTGCGGCGTTTTCGGGACGAGGTCCGGGCTGTCGCCGGCCTCGATCACGCCGGCGTGGTGATGGTGCTGGACCACGGCGTCATCGACTCCCACGCGGCGGGCATGTCCGAGAAGCTCACCGTGGGCTGCCCGTGGCTCGCCATGGAGTACTGCGGCGGCGGCACTCTGGTCGACCTGCGCCGCCCCTTGCCCTGGTCGGCGGTCCAGACCATCCTTCTCGCGATCCTCGATGCCCTTGGACACGCTCACGCGCGAGACGTCATCCATCGGGATCTGAAACCGGCGAACGTGCTCATAGGCACCCGCCGGGATGCGCGGGCCGGGCTCAAGCTGTCGGACTTTGGGATCGCCTGGGCCGGTGAGCACGCCGACGACATCGGGGGCGACTCCATCATGGGTACGCCGCGGTTCATGGCACCGGAGCAGATCACCGCGGCCTGGCGGGATCAAGGCCCCTGGACTGACCTGTACTCTCTGGGGTGTCTGACCCATTGGCTGGTGACGGGAAAGACCCCATTCAAGGGTGTCAATGTGCCATCTACCCTCGTGATGCACATGCACTCGCCGCCGCCAAAACTCCGCGCACAGATGCCGATACCGGTGGGCCTCGACGCCTGGGTGCAGCAGCTACTCGCCAAGAGCCCGGCAGAGCGGTTTCAGCGCGCGGCGGACGCGGCCTGGGCTCTGGCACAGCTCGGAGATCCGCCCGCTGGGGTGCGCAATCCGAGCATTGCCGACAAGGAGTTTCAGGAGACCCTCGACGACACGGATCTGTCGCTGGGCGAGGGATGGCGACTGTCGTTGTCGGGCACCACCAAGGCCGTGCACTCCAAACACATCGGCGTTGCGCCTCCGGCTGCGCCGGTGCCGGAGTCCTGGAAGCGCCGTCTGCCCGCGCCGCCCCCTGTAGAGCTCGTCGGCGCCGGTCTGTCGCTGTACGGCCTCCGCCAGATCCCCCTCGTCGGCCGGGATGAACATCGCGACGCACTGTGGAGCGAGCTGCGAGAAGTGGCGCAGTCGGGCCGCGCGCGTGGGGTCGTGGTGCGGGGGCCGGCGGGAACTGGCAAGAGCCGACTCGTGCAGTGGCTCTCTGAGCGCGCTCACGAAACTGGGGCTGCAAAGCCGGTCAAAGCGGCGTTTTCCCAGGCTGCGGTGCCTGGATCCCCGCTCCAGGTGCTCGGGAAACGGGCGATGGGCCTCATGCACCTCTACGAGAACGAGATCGCTGAGCGCGTGCAGCAGGTCCTCGAGCCCCTCGGCGCTCCCGAGGACGAGATCAAGGTCCTCACGGCGATGTTCCAGGTCGAGCGCATGGCGGACATGCTCGAGGGCAAAGGAGGCGTTCGCTTTACCCACTGGCGGGAGTACTACACCGGTACCCGCAACGGACTGTACCGACTGAGCAAGGAGCGCCCACTGGTGGCCTGGTTCGACGACGTGCAGTGGGGAGCGCCGGGGACTGCTTGCGCTCACCAGATCCTGAAGACCCAGGACGAAGCGCCGTTTCCGATCTTGTTGGTGCTGACTGTGCGCGACGAGGCTCTCATTCCCGATACCTACGAGGCCGACGTCCTCGAGCGGTTCTGTGAGCGGGACGACGTGGTCGAGTTCCGCGTCGAGGCTCTGAATCACCACAGTCGGGTCGAGCTGGTTCGCGGCCTCCTCGGGCTGGAGGGGTCCCTGGCTGCTCAGGTCGAGGAACGCACTGGAGGAAACCCGCTCTTCGCTGTTCAGCTCGTCGGCAATTGGGTGCAGGAGGGCCTGCTGCGGATCGGTCGGACCGGCTTCGAACTCCGGCCGGGAGTCGAGCCCAGGTTCCCCGATGACCTGCATGCAGTGTGGCGTGATCACATCAAGCGGGTGCTGCAGCTCTTCGACGTGAGAGTCGAGCGCTACCTGGAGATTGCCGCGGTGCTCGGCCATGAAGTGCGCTGGACCGAGTGGAAGCGAGCCTGCGATGATCCCGAGGGTCACTTTGGCGATCGGTTCCCGGGCGACGACGGGATCCGCGCATCTGTCCTCGACCACCTCATCCTGCACCGGCTCGCAGTCGGCAGCCGGGACTCTTGGACCTTCGTGCACGGCATGCTGCGCGAGAGCCTCGAGCGAACCGCCCTCGAGCACGGTCGGCTCCAGGAGCACCACGTGGCCTGCGCGACCATGCTGGCCGGAATCGAGGAGGGCGCGAGTGACGAGCGGCGGGGGCGCCATCTGCTCGCCGGTGGTCGACCTTCAGAGGCGGTCGAGCCGCTGCTGAACGGCGTCGAACAGCGAATTCTCGGCTCTGGACCTCGGCAAGCCGCTGTGCTTCTCAAGGAATGCGAGCGTGCGCTGGCCCTCGGCAAGGTGTCCGTCGACAATCCCCAGTGGGGGCGGCTCACCCTGCTGCGAGCCCGGATCGAACAGGAGCTGGGCAACCGGCGCGGCGCCCTCGATCTGGTGGACGACCTCCTCGACGACGCCGCCGAGCACGGTTGGCACGGTGTCGAGCTCGCCGCCATGCAGGTCCGCGGCGACGTGCTCATGGCACGCCGGAAGCTCAACATGGCCGAGGCCCAATACGAACGGCTCTTGGAGCTGGCCACCGAAGATCTGAATGACGGACTGAAGGGCGCAGCGCTGGTCGGTCTCGCTGGAATATCCAGGAAACAAGGGAGCTACGACCTGGCGAAAGCAAGACTGGAACGCGCGGTCTCCAGCTTCGAACGCGCCGTCGACACCAGCGGAGGCGTTCGCTCCGAGCGCTGGGAGATGGGGATCGCGGATTGCTGGCGGCAGATGGGCGTCGCCGCGCAGGAGAGCTCCAGCCTCGATCGCGCCGAAGACCTCTTCCACCGGGCGCTGGCACACTACGAGCGACTCAATGCCACAGGCGGCGCCGCCGAGTGTCGAGATCGCCTGTCCCGGATCCGACTCCAGCAGCGAGACTTTTCGGAGGCCAGTAGCGGATTCTCGAGAGCACTCGCCCAGTACGATGCGCTAGGCAGCCCTCGTCAGTTTGCCTGTCGCATGCGCATGACCCAGGCCACCATTCGCGAGGGCGCCGCTCCCGATGTGGTCTGGCGCGCGGTGGAGCCGGCTCGAACTGCACTGTCCATGGTCGACCACGATGGCCGGGTGTCCTCGTCCCTGGGCTTCCAGCTCGTGCGCGCCGCCCTCGACGCAGACTGGGATGGCTTCGACCAGACCTTCGCCGAGGCTGCCCAGAACATGCCGCAGCGGGGGATGGGCCCAGGTGTGGTCGCCTGGTTGGCAACAATAGCGGGCGAAGTTGCTCTTCGTGCTGGCGAGAAGGAGCGAGGGGAGCGCACCTTGGGCGTCGGCATCATGATCTGGCAGATGGCGGGCAATGCGTCGCTCAGCGCCGAAGTCCAGGGCATCGTCAACTCGGGGCGGCCAACTGTAGAGGGCTAGCGGCTGTCTAGATCACGAACAGCTGGAGGAGCAGAGCCACCCCGTAGCCGGTGGCCCGCCCGCCGCTCACCGACGGCCCTGCCATGTCGATGTGGAGCCAGGGTTTGTCGTACTTGACGCCGGCCAGGTGGTTGTTGATGAACTGCCCGGCGCAGCTCGATTGGCCGTTGCTGCGGTCCTTGACAGAGTTCTTCATGTCGGCGACCTGAGAGGCGAACTCTCGTTTGAAGAACTCGGGGATATAGGGCAGGGGATGTGCAAGATCGCCGGACGCGCGCCCCGCTCTAACGGCGCGGATCTCGAGGTCGTCGTCGTTGCAGTACAGGGCTGCGGTCTTCTTGCCGGTGGACATCGACTGGGCGCCGGTGAGGGTGGCCATATCGATCAGAACGTCGGGTTGACGGTTCTTCACGGCCCATGCGACGCCGTCCGCGAGCACGAGGCGGCCCTCGGCGTCGGTGTTGTTCACCTCGACGGTCTTGCCGGAGTACATCTGCAGGATGTCGTCGGGACGTGTCGACTCTGGGCCGACGGCATTCTCGGCGATGCAGAGGATCGTCGTCAGGGGGTGGTTGACCCCGATGTGGGTGGCGGCCTCGAATGCGGCGAGACAAGCGGCGGCACCGGCCATGTCTGTCTTCATGCTGGGCATGCCGGTCTTGCTCTTGATGGACAGCCCACCCGTGTCGTACGTGATTCCCTTTCCAACCCAGACGACACGTTTGCCCTTGGCTTGTCGCTTGTGGTCCAGGATGACTAGCGATGGCACCTCCGTGGCCGCGCGCCCGACGCCCCAGATCCCCCCGAGGCCCTCGTCGACCAGCTCGGTTCCGGCGATCACCCGGATCTCGGAGCCCGTGCGTTCGGCCACCTCTCGGGCGGCTGCGACAAAGGTGGAGGGGTTGAGTGAGGCCGGTGGCTGATCGACGAGATCACCCGCGAAACGAACAGCGTCCACCACCGCCTGGAGCTTGTCGAGGTCGCGAAGGGCACGGCTCTTGGAGAGGAAGGCCACGCGGACCTCGCGCTCGATTCGGCTCGATGTTCCGCTCCAGGTCGGATGGGCGCGGGCCGTCGCTGCGGCGCAGGGTAGGGCGTGGGCGTTGGCTGATAGGGCGAAGAGAATGCCGACATTTCCTTTTAAGCCTGCGGAACCGATGATTCCTGGAATCGCCCAGGCGCGGCTCGGTGCATTGTGGCGCGAGCAGACCTCGGGGAGGATTCCGGCCACGATCCGCGATGGCGCGCCGTCTACGTGAGTGACCACCGCCCGTCCCGAGTCCCCGGGATCGTTGCGGTCGATCATCTGCTTCCAAACGCGATCTGGCAGAATCTCGGGCAGGAATGCCCTGGTCTGGGCCGACAGGAGCTGAGACTTGCGGCCGATCACCAGCAGCGTAGAGCCGCTCATGAGGTCGTTTGGATCGGCGTGCAGGGTCAGTGTAGCTGGCATGTGGGCTCCGGGAGGCTGTCTCATCTACCACGCTCGCGATAGATCCGGCGACCGGAGGGGGTGTGATGCAGCGGGCCGAAGTCATTGCGGTGGGTGGGGGCGTCGCCGGTTGCGCGACCGCACTGCATCTCGCCGCTCGCGGACACGACGTGATGCTGGTCGACCGCGCGTCCTTTCCTCGGGAGAAGGTGTGCGGCGAGGGCCTGATGCCCCACGGTGTCGATGCGCTGAGGGATCTCGGTCTTCTTGACCGAATAGTGCGCATTTCGACACCTTTTCGGGGGATTCGGTACACCGTGCCCGGGGCGTCTGCGGAGGGCTGCTTCCCTCCCGGTGCGGTCGGTCTGGGGGTACGGCGAAGCCTCTTGGATGCCGAGCTCCTGGACGCTTGCAAGCGCCACAAGCGGATCGAAGTTCGCACCGGGGAACGGGTAAGGGCGGTCAGCGGAGTGCCCGGATGGATGGAGGTGCACACGCCCCGGGAGACCTGGTCCTGTCGGGCGGTGGTCGGGGCGGATGGCCTGCACTCGGCGGTAAGACGGCAGCTCGGATTGGCCGTCCCGGTGGCGGGCCGGCCCCGCTTCGGCGCTCGGGCTCACTTCGACGTCGGCGAGGATCTCGACTTTGTCGAGGTGCACGTGGTCCCGGACGGCGAGCTCTACGTCACACCCGTTGGGCAGGGCCGGATCAATGTGGCCGTCCTCTGCGGACGGGAGACGACGCGGTCGTTCGACAAAGACCTGCGGGCCGGCTTCCTGAGGCTGGTTCGCTCGTCGGAACGTGTAGGCTCCCTGGTCGGCGACGCCGAGATGCTCACCAAGCCAACCTTGTGTGGTCCACTGCGGCAGCGCGCGCGCTCTTCGGTGACCGACGGCGCGGTCTTGGTTGGCGACGCGGCTGGTTTTGTCGACGCCATCAGCGGGGAGGGGATGAGCCTGACCCTGAAGACGGCTGCGATCGCTGCCGAGGTCCTCTCGAGAGGGCTGCGCAGCGGCGGGCTCTCCGCTCGGGACCTGCGCCCCTACCACGTCCGCAGGGGCAGGACCTCACGGGATCTCATGAGACTGACCGAGATCATCCTGTGGGGGATCCGCCACGAACGGCTGGCCCACCGAGTGGTATCGAATCTGGCGGAAGACCCGGCGCTCTTCACGCGGATCCTGGCGGTGAGCGCCGGACACGCCTCACTGATGTCCGTCGGGGTCGGCGGGCTCGCGAGGTTGTTGCTCCGATGAAGGTCGCCACCAGCGACGGTTGGAGCCTCGACGTGGACCATCGGGATCCACCTGGGCAGAGAAAGGGCGCCGTGGTGCTCCTTCACGCCATGATGGTGGATCGTCGCTCAATGGATCGACCGCGAGGGCAAGGCCTGGCTTCCTTCCTGTGTAATGCGGGTTGGGAGGTGTTTCTTGCCGACTTCCGCGGCCATGGCGAGTCCGGCCCAACCGCCGAAGCGGGCGGCTCCTGGTCCTACGACGATCTGGTCTACAAGGATGTGCCGGCACTGGTCGCCGCCGCCCGAGCTGGCGGTGGGCCGGTCTACATCGTCGGTGTTTCCCTCGGTGGCCACGTCTCGGCCGCGTCCGCCGGTGCGGGGGGCTGCAACCCGGACGGCCTGGTACTTCTGTCCAGCAATGTCTGGATGCCCCGCTTGGAACCGTCGCGGCGTCGCACTGTGAAGAAACGACTGGGGATGTACGGTTTTCGCCTGGTCAGCGCCGTGCGCGGCTACTTCCCGAGCCGTCGTCTCCGCATGGGCCCGGCCAACGAATCCCGCGCCTATGTCCAGGATTTCGCAGGGTTCTGGCGGCGGGACACGTGGGCCTCTCGCGACGGATTCGACTGGTTGCAGGGGCTCGGCTCCTATCGCGGTCGGGTCCTCGCCATCGTTGGCAAGGGCGACGCGATCATGGCTCACCACGTCAGTGCACGCCGCTGGGCCGACTTCTTTCCTGCGGCCACATTCTGGCTGGTCGGGCACGGCGACCATGGACTGCAGATCGACCCGGACCACATCGGCCTCGGTGCAGATCCCCGATGTCAGCCTCTTTGGGCGGCAATCGATCGATGGATGACTATTTGAGGACGCCACGCCGAAGCAGCAGGGTCAGCTCGTGCACCAAGGCATTGGCGTCGACGGACTCGCCATAGAGCTTGGCCTGGACAACCGGCTCTTTGATGACGCCGAGGAGAGCCCTTGCTTTGAGCCTGACGTCGCCGTCGTGCACGACCCCTAGCTGCTGTCCGGTTCGCAGCGCAGTCTCGATGCGGAGCAAGGCACCGCCATAGAACTCGCGCAGGGCTTCATCGCCCTCTTCGTCGATGCCGACCGCTTCGGAGAAGAGCACCCGGGCCACGTCCTCGACCATGATGGCGCGCACGAGGCGGTCGAGGTTCTCCCAGACCTGATCGGCGATGGGAGCGGTGACGTCGATGGGCTTCACCACCGCCACCACATCGGTCATCATCACCTGGAGTACGGCCCGAAAGGCGTCCCGCTTGCTCTCGAAGTGGCGATAGAAGGTACCCCTGGCCACCCCCGCTTCGGCGACGATGTCAGCCACTCCGGTACCGTAGTAGCCCTTGGCAGCGAAAGCGCGTCCAGCGGCGGCGAGGAGCTGGGCTCGCCGATCGTCGGGAGGCATGGCTGGAGCGCGAGCCATGTGACGCCTCTAGGTCAGGGTGAACGCGAACTTCGTTGCGCCCACCTGGATGGTCTCTCCGCCGAGGAGCCTGCGCTCGACGATTCGCTCGCCGTTGACCCACGTTCCCTGCGAGCTTCCCGCGTCCTCCACGTAGAACCTCCGGTCCCGCTCGAAGACACGGCAGTGGCGGCGGCTCACGGCCCCGTCGTAGCTGATCTGGATGTCGGAGGCCTTCCAGCGGCCGATGACCACGCCGTCGCGGGTGATGGGGCAGGTCTGCTCGCCGGCGAAGTTGTCCTCCTGGAGCAGCGTTCCCCGGCTCGCGATCTGGTCGAGTGTGTCGGTGTGAAACTCGACGGTGATCCGGCGAACATCGGTCCCTTTGGTGCCCATGACCGTCTGATCTGCGGGAGCCACCCACTCGGCTTTGTCCGGAATGCACAGCGCTTCGGCGATCTGTTTCAGCGCCACGTTCTCGGATCGCGCGACGGAACCAAAGCCGAACAACCCGCCCGCGGCTGCGGCCACTTTCTGTGAGAGTTGAACTACGTCGTTGAGAATCGCCTTGTCGAGCTTGGCGCCGCTGTCTCGCGTGCACAGGCCGACAAGCGCCTCCTGGCCTCGCTCTACGTACTCCTTGGAGGGCGGGTGATGCAGCCAGTTCTTGAGGAGGAGCATGCCCTCTTCCTCGAGCTTGTACTTGTCACTAGCAAGCTTGAGAATCAGGATCCGCTCCTCTTGCTGGACCTGGCCGTCCGCCCAGGCGACTTGGACGAGGGGGAGGAGGGGAAGAGCCCGGAAGCTGGTGCGATCCATTCCGAGTGATCGGAGAGCGTCTTTGATGTGTGAATCAGTCATCGTCGCCACTCTACCAACAGGGTCGGCGTGTTGGTATCGGGATTTCGAGCGTCCTGTCGCGGGTGTGCTCCGACCTGGGTTATTAATAGACTGACGTGTCAGTCACCTATTGGGATTCGCCTGCATGACGCCACCAAATCTCCCGACCAACCTCGCGATTGGCGTCGACATCGGGTCTACGACCGTGAAGGCGGTCGTGTGCGACGCCGAGACCTCGGAGATCCTGTGGCAGGACTATCGGCGCCATGAGACTCGGCAGCCGGAGATGGTCCGCGACTTCCTGGTCCGGATCGGCAACGCCTTCCCCAACGCCGAGCACATTCAGATCTTTGCCACCGGGTCGGGAAGCGCCCCGCTCCTGAAACCGCTGAACGCGCGCTTCGTGCAGGAGGTGAACGCGGTCACGGTGTGCGTGGAGAAGCTGCACCCCGATGTCGGCTCGGTCATCGAGCTCGGCGGACAGGACGCGAAGATCATTGTGTTCCGCACCGCTGAGAACGAGGATGGCGACAGCGAAAAGACCGCGCTGACCTCGATGAACGACAAGTGTGCGTCGGGAACTGGGGCCACCATCGACAAGTGTCTGATCAAGGTTGGGTTGCCGGTCGAGGCGATGGGAAACCTGGAGTTCGACCCGACCAAGCTGCATCACGTCGCTGCAAAGTGTGGGGTCTTCGCCGAGACGGACATCGTCAATCTCGTCAAGTCCGGCATCCCTGCCGAAGAGATCATGAACTCTCTCGCCGACGCGATCGTGCACCAGAACCTGTCGGTGCTCACCCGTGGCAACACGCTTAACCACAAGGTCCTGCTGCTCGGAGGCCCGAACAAATACCTTCCCTTCCTGGTGGAGTGCTGGCGGATGCGGATCCCGGAGACTTGGGAGTCGCGGGGCTACGAATACCCGCGCGACGTCCCGATCCAGGAGCTGATCTTCCCGCCGGACGACGCCGAGTACTACGCCGCCCTCGGTGCGGTCTTGTACGGTCTGGCCGACAAGGTGGACACGGAGCGGGGCACCTACGCTGGGCTGGGCCCTCTCGACGAGTACATAGAGGTCGGCCGATCCGCGCAGCTCGGCGACTCCGCGGGAGGACCCCTCGTCGACGGCAGTGGCGAGCTCGATGACTTCCTCGCCGAGTACACACTTCCAGGCTTCGAACCTGCCCAGTTCAGCGAAGGGCAGCACGTGCGTGGGGTCATCGGCCTCGATGGCGGCTCGACCTCCAGCAAGGCGGTGCTCGTCGACTACGAGTCGGGGGAGGTCCTGTACAAGGCCTACACGCTGTCTCGAGGCAATCCAATCCGCGACACCAAGGAGATCCTCGCCGAGATCCAGGGCTACGTCGATGGCCAGGGCGCGACCCTGGAGTGTATGGGTTTCGGCGCGACCGGCTACGCCGCGAATGTGCTCGAGGAGTCGGTTCGCGCCGACGTGAACATCGTCGAGACCATCGCTCACATGATGTCCGCGGTCCGGTACATCCCCGACGCCGACGTGGTCTGTGACATCGGCGGGCAGGACATCAAGGTGCTGTTCCTGCGGGAGAACAAGTACGGCCGCGACGTGGTCGACTTCAAGCTCTCCAACCAGTGCTCAGCTGGGAATGGCATGCTCTTGCAGGCCATGGCCGACCAGTTCGGCGTGCCCCTCCAAGACTACGCACACACTGCATTTGGGGCCGATCTCGCCCCGAAGTTCAGCTATGGCTGCGCGGTGTTCCTCGACGCGGACCGCGTGAACTTCCAGAAAGAAGGGTTCACCTCGACGCAGATGCTCGCCGGCCTCGCCCAGGTCCTGCCAAAGAACGTGTGGCAATACGTGGTCAACGTGCCGCGCCTCGCCGAGTTCGGGCGGGTCTTCGTTCTTCAAGGCGGAACCCAGCGCAACCTCGCCGCGGTCAAAGCGCAGGTCGACTACATCAAGGATCGCGTTCCGAACGCCAAAGTTCTCCTGCATCCCCACTGTGGTGAGGCTGGCGCGATCGGGGCCGCCATGGAGACCCGCCGGGTCGTTCGGCGGCGGGGTTCCTCGACCTTCATCGGCATGAAGCAGGCAATCGAGCTCGAGTACACGACGATCAACGACGAGACGACGACCTGTCACTTCTGCCCGAATCTCTGCTCGCGGACCTTCGTCGACACCCTCACACCTGATGGGCGAAAGAGCCGCTACATATCCGGCTTTTCCTGTGAGAAGGGCACCGTCGAGAGCAAGGAGGCGCTCAAGGAGCTGACGCGGGAGCGCAACATCATCCGCAAGCAGTACCCCAACCTGGTGGAAGAGGAGGCGAGCCTCTGCTTCTCCCGATTCTACGAAGCCGAGCCACTCCCGGCGGCGGGCTCGAGCACCGAGGATGTCGAGGTTCGAAAACACCACTTCTTCCGGGTGGCTCGCCGTGCATTCCGCCGTGGATTCATAAGGTCGAGGGCCGATCTTTCGAAGATCAAGATCGGAATGCCCCGGGTCCTGAACATGTACTCCGTGGGCCCGTTCTTCCGGACCTATTTCGAAGCGCTGGGCATTCCCCGGAACAACGTCATCTTCTCGACTCAGACCAACGAGGAGATGTGGGTCGAGGGCGGTCGCTATGGCTCCATTGATCCCTGCTTCCCGAGCAAGGTGATCCAGGCCCACGTGCACGAGCTGCTCTTCGGTGCCCACACCGATCCCAGGAAGCGTCGCGGCCCCCTCGACTACCTCTTCTATCCGTGCATCACCCACATCCCGTCGTGGCTGGAGAACACGATGGATGTCACCTCCTGCACGATCGTGGCCGGCAGTCCAAACGTCGCCAAGGCCGCGTTCACCAAAGAGGTCGACTTCTTCGCCCGCGCCGGGCTCGAGTGGGTCGACCCCTCCCTGAACTTCAGCGAGCCACACCTACTCCAGAAGTCGATGTTCGAGGCCTGGGGCGAGCGCCTCGGGATCAGCGAAGACGAGAGTGACTTCGCCGTGAATCAGGGCTGGAAGGCGCTCCAGCTCTTCGACGACAAGCTCCAGCAGAAGGGCGGGGAGATCCTCGATCAAGTCGAGCGTGACAACAAGCTCGCCATCGTCGTGATCGGCCGTCCCTACCACAACGATCCCGGTCTGAACCACGGCATTCCCGAGGAGTTTCAGGTCCGCGGCTACCCGATCCTGTCCCTGCGCAGCCTGCCGCGGGATCCGGCCTATATGAAGCGGTTCTTCGGCGACACCGAAGCGCTCGACATCGGCGATGTCTGGCCGGAGAACTACAGCGCCAACAGTGCCCAGAAAGTGTGGGCGGCTCGCTATGCAGCGCGGCATCCCAACCTCGCCATGCTCGATCTGTCGAGCTTCAAGTGCGGCCACGATGCGCCTACCTACGGCATCATCGAGAAGATCGTGTCGACCTCGAAGGTGCCGTACAGCGCCCTTCACGACATCGATGCCAACAAACCTGGCGGCTCGATCCTGATCCGCGTCCTCACCACTATCCACAAGCTGAAGCTCGTTGAAGAGATGCTCGCCGACCTGGCCACCGCCAAGGTCGAACTCGCGAGGAAGATCGCCGACAAACGCGCCGAAGTCCGCTCGCGAATCCTCTCCGACAGGGAACGGGAGAACACACATGTCTGAGGACCAGATCCGAGAGCCAGAGCTCACGCCCGACGAAGAATCAGAGCTCGAGGCCGAGGTCGCACGTTTTGCTGCCGAAGAATCCGACCGCCTGGGACTCGGGCGAGATCAGTACGTCGAGAAGGTCGCGGACCAGTTCTGGGCCGAGGATCGCGCCCACACGACCTTGCTGGTGAGCGGGCTGTCGATGGCCCACGATCACCTGGTCCAGGCCGCTCTGGCCGGCATCGGCTATCGGGTCGCGACCCTGGATGTGCCCGACCAGGAAGCCTTGCGCTACGGCAAGGAGTTCGGGAATCGCGGCCAGTGCAGTCCGACCTATTTCACGGTCGGCAACCTCGTGAAAGAGCTCGTTCACAAACGCGATGTCGAGGGAATGTCCACCCAGGAGATCATCGACGGCTACCTCTTCCTCACCGCGGGAGGCTGCGGGCCCTGCCGCTTTGGCATGTACGTGACGGAGTATCGCAAGGCGCTTCGGGACGCGGGTTTCGACGGCTTCCGCGTCATGACCTTTCAGATGGCGGGCGGCATCCAGCAGGCCACCGGCAAGGAGCTCGGTCTGCGGATCGATCCCGAGTTCGCCTGGCATATCGTGCGCGCCCTCATCGTCGGCGACATCCTGAACATCCTCGGCTACCGCATACGTCCCTACGAGGTCGTGCCCGGATCGACGGATGCCGCTCTCGAGGCCTGCAAAGCCATCCTGCACGACACCTTCTCCCACAAGGCCCACGTGTCGTTGGCGCTCTGGAAGTGCCGTAAGATCCTGCGCAAAGTCGAGGTCGATCGGACCAGGGCGAAGCCAGTGGTGAGCATCATCGGCGAGTTCTTTGCGATGACTACCGAGGGCGATGGGAACTACCACATGCACCGGTTCCTCGAAGGGGAGGGGGCCGAGGTCGAGATCCAAGGCATCACGAACTGGCTGCTCTTCCTGATCTGGGAGGCCGGCTACGACACCTCAAAGCGCCAGGAGCTGCGGTGGGACGATCTGGCGCGCAAGGGTCTGCAGGGCAAGAACGCCACCAAGAAGCAGTGGAGCCTGCGCGCTGGATATTGGGCGATTCGGGCGGTGTTCCAGACCTATGCCCAGATCCTCGGGCTGCACGGCTACGAGCTGCCGAACATGGACCACATCGCGAAGCTAGCCCACGACCACTACAGCACCGATGTCCGCGGCGGCGAGGGCCATATGGAGGTCGGCAAGCTCATCCACTTCGTTGAGGATCGGATCAACCACATGACGGTCTCGGTGAAACCCTTCGGCTGCATGCCCTCGAGCGGTGTCAGCGACGGGGTGCAGACGCTGGTGCAGTCGAGATTTCCGGAGTCGATCTTCGTGCCCATCGAGACCACGGGAGATCAACAGGTAAACGCCCACTCTCGCGTACAGATGATGCTCTTCAAGGCGCGTCAGAAGGCGGCCGCCGAGTTCGAGAAGGCGCTCTCGGAGACCGGTCAGACCCGAGAGGAGTTCGCGCGCCGAGTCAGGAAGAGCCGCTGGTGGCGACATCCGTTCACTCGCCCGAAGCACCGGACTGCGAGCGTGGTGACCAACCTGGTGTACGAGGTGGGCTAGCAGCGGCTAGGGTAGCTGTCCCATGTTGACGATCGTCCAGGCGCCAGAGCTGCCCAGATAGCCGTTGACCGGCCCGGAATTGGCGGCGTTGTTCGGCGTGAGTGAGCCCGTACCATTGGTCGTCATGTCGTAGCAGGTGTGGGGGAAGGCCATGGTGTAGGTGGTCTCGAGGGCGTTTGCCCCGCCGAAGTCGACGTACTGGGAGAGCACGTAGGGGTCCCACTCGCTGGCCCAGGTTCCCGCGCCGAGTGCGCCGTCCACTGCCGACTGCAGATCTGCGCGCATGCTCGAGGTCATGCCGCCGATTCCTATGCGCCAGGTACGGGACGCGGCCCACAGGCGCACATCGGCGTAACCCAGGGTGCCGTCGAGGTTGCCGCAGTCGGTGAAGCCGTCGTTGCCGTTCAACGAGAAGGAGTAGCCTTCCCAGACGGTGCCGCCGGTGTCGGTGATCCAGTTGGCGTTCGAGGGCGACCAGGAGGTGCTGGCGTCGAAGATCGCCGAGCACAACAGGCCCCCGTTGCCATCGAAGAGGTCGAAGACCAGATAGGCCGAGGCGTCTACGCCATCGATGCCGTAGTCATAGATTGCACCGTTCTCGAGTATGCCCCACAGGCTTACGCCCACATAGGTGGGGGACATGTTGCCGGCGATCGGGCCTACGGCGCCTAGATCCCAGAGTTCGGGCGGGTCGCAGTCGTCAGTATCGGCGTCTGAGTCCGAGTCCGAGTCGGAATCTGAGTCCGCATCGGCGTCGGCGTCGACGTCGGCATCCGCGAGGTCGTCCGAGTCCACGAACTCGGGATTATACGCGCCCAAGTTGCCACATCCTGCGATGATGGCGGCGAGGGCCAGGACATGAAGGTGCTGGTTCTTCATATCGCACGTTTTACCAGACCTGGGGGCGTTCTGCACACAATCCGGGTGGTCCTCATGCAGGATTTGCGCTTGGCCGACAGGTCCTCGAACTTTGGGTGAAAAGGGCCGACGAGACAACGGCAGTCCGCGCCAGGAGTGTGCATGCGCTCGCCGATTCTCAGCCTCGTCTTTGTTGTTTCCATGTTGGCAAGCACGGAGGGCGCGGCCGAGACCGTTCCTTTGCAAGGTCTCCGCGCAGACACCGACATCTACGTCGACATCCTCGACCACCTCGGCGAGGACATCACATTCACCGGGATCGGTGACGCGGATCTCTACGGCCCCGACGGCACCCATGTGATGACAACGAGCTCGGGCCAGACGCAATGGGTAGGCGCAAATGGCACGTATATGCTGGATATCCATTCCGACCAGGATCTTTGGGACGTGACGGTTGGACCGGGCAAATCGGGCCGTGTCTGGAGTTACGCCTGGCAGTTCGACGGCGGCGGCTTCGACGAATCAACAAGCCTGACCACCTCCTTCTACGCAGTCATTCCCGGCGGCGGGAGGGGCTATGATGCGGTTGTCGAGCTCGCCGTGGATGGGCTGGCGGGATTTGTCTATACCGTTTCGGGCAACGCGCTCGGCGTGGATGGCACCGACGGTCGGAGTGTGCCGAGCGCTTTTGGGATCACCTGGGGGCAGGACTACCAGATCTATCTGAACCCCCCCGAGGAGCCTTCCTATGAGGTGCTCGATCAGGAGGTCTCTGCGGCTTCCTATCGAGCGGGTGCTCTGGGATGTGATGTCGCTGTTCCGGGAGTGCTCGATGGCGAGTTCGTCTTCGTGGCCTACGGTGCCGGGGGCTATCACGTCGTGTGTGACACCGACGAGGATGGCAGTATCGATCTGACCGCTGCGGGCGATCTGCACCTCCTCGGACCGGCGGGGCCAGGCTACAACCAGCTCGGATGGGACGGGCGCGACAACTACGGAGAGGCGCTTCCTCCGGGAACCTACAGTTGCGTCGTCACCGTCACCAGTGGCGAGTTCCACTTCGTCGCTTCGGACATCGAGACCTCCTTTGCGGGACTGCGGATGTTCGCAGTCGACGCCGACCGGACCCGCCTCGGTCTGCCGATGTTCTGGAACGACACAGAGGTGATGGACAACGCCGGCTTCATGCCCGATGGCCAGGCGGCTTTGCATACTTCTGGACCGGCCGGGATCCCCTCCGGCTTGTATGCAGATCCGGCCTTCGCCAACGTGAACGCGCGCGCTTGGGGGCGGTTTGCAGCCCTCAGCAAGGGAAATCAGGCGTTGCTGGACACTTATACCTGGCTCTCCCACGACACCAGCGACGCCTTCGAGATCTCGATCCTGGATCTGGGCACCGACAGCGATCAGGACGGCATCGTGGACGTCGACGAGAGCTGCACGCACGGGACCGATCCCACCAGGGCCGACACCGATGGGGACAGCCTGAGCGACGCCGACGAGATCCTGGTTCTCCCTACCGATCCTGCCCGTGCTGACACGGACGGCGACGGGGTGTTCGACGCCTGCGAGATCGGGGACATCGACGATCCCGGGGACACGGATGGCGACGGGATCATTGATGCTCTCGACACCGATGACGATGACGACGGCGTGCCCACCGCGCTGGAGTCCGCCGGGGACACGGATGGCGACGGTATCGTCGACTATCTCGATGTCGACGACGACGGCGATGGCCTGAGCACGCGGCTAGAGGGCCTCTATGACACCGACGAGGACGGCATTCCAGACCACCTGGACGCCGACGATGACAACGACGGTCAGCCGACGCTCTCCGAGGGGCTCATCGACTCTGACGGCGACGGATTCCCCGACTGCCGGGACGCCGACGACGACGGCGATGGGATCGGGTCCTCTAGCGAGCTCGGAGACACCGACGGCGACGGGATCCCAGACGCCCTGGACCCCGACGACGACGGCGACGGGATCCCCACACAGGCAGAGGGTGGGATCAAGGTCGACACCGATGGCGACGGCCTGTTCGACTACCTAGACGACGACGACGATGGTGACAGCGTCGACACCATCAAGGAGATCGGCGACTCCGACGGCGACGGGATCCTCGACCGCCACGATCCCGACGACGACGGCGATGGCCTGCCGACTCTGGACGAAGTCGGCGCAGATACGGATGGCAACGGCATCGACGACTACCTCGATCCCGACGACGATGGAGACGGCATTCTGACCTCCGACGAGGTCGCCTGGTTCGATTCGGACGTAGATGGCGACGGCGTGCCGAACTGGCATGACCGTGACTCCGACGGTGATCGACGCCTCGACTCTGCGGAGGGAACCGGCGATAGCGACGGCGACGGAGTGCCTGATTTCGTCGACCCCGATGCGATGGCTCCGGTCGTCGTAGCTCCGGTGCTCCCCCTCAACCCCGCGGACGACGACGACGGTGACGACGGCCTGAGCGAGGACGACGAGCTCGTGCGCCTGCTCCCGGACGGCTCCCTCGAGGCCTTGGCTGTCGACCGGAACACTCCGACCGGGTGCGCGACGACGGGGTCTGCTCACCCGTCGCTTTGGCTCTTTGCTCTGCTCGGCCTGGTTGGGTCTAGAGCGCGGCGCGCCGTCGAATTGCGAGGAGGATCAGGAAGAACGCCCAGAAGGGACTGATCCTCACGGTCGAGCATCCGCCGCTGCTCTCTGTGTCGACCGGATCGACAGCCTCTTCTGGAGGAACGACGACGAGGTGTTGGTCTTCGCTGTAGGGGCCAACCCCGTAGAGGTCTGTCGCCCGCACCTTCCATGTGAGGTCCGCGCCGACCGTGGCGACCTCGGACAAGTCGTAGAACGTGCCCTCGATGTTAGATTCCGTGACGATGGTGTCGGGGTCGTCGGTTTCCCAATAGCGAACCTTGTACGTCAGGTAGTCTCCGTCCGCATCGACCGCCGGCTCCCACGTCAAGAACACCCGCCCCTCGTGCACTTCCTCCACGGGGCCGGTGACCACTGGAGCGAGGGGCTGTTCGTTGGCAACGGCCACGACCGCGGCGCCGACGTCGAAGCGGCCGCATCCATAGAAGGGGCTCCAGCCGTTCTCGTCGTAGTCGCCGTCGGTGAGGTCGTTTCGGACCGCGGTCTGGCACATGACCTCGCGAGCCTCCGCTGCAGTGAGGCGCGAATTGGCGGCGAACATGAGGGCGAGGCCGCCGGACACCACTGGGGCGGAGGCGCTGGTGCCGTTGAAGGTGCCGGTGTAGTCCTCGTCGCCTTGATAGTCGCCGTAGCCGTCGGGTCCAGAGATGTCAGTCGTGATGATTCCGCCGGAAGGAGCAGTTATATCGACGTGATCGCCATAGCTGCTGTACGACTCGAGGTTGTCGTTGCGATCGGTTGCGGTGACGCTGATCACCGTCGGGAACGCCTGCATGCCGTCGTTTGACATGTCGCAGGAGCCGTTTCCAGCGCTGAAGACCACCGCGGTTCCGAGCCCGTCGCGCCCGTTGTCCTCGGCATAGGCGAACATGTCCTCGAAGATCCCGTAGCTGTTGATGTCTGGGCAGTCGTCCCCGTAGCCCCAGGAGTTGTTGATCACCGAGACACCCGCGTCCACAGCTTCGACAAAGGCGTCGTAGGTGTCGTCGAAGGATGTGTAGCCGCCGATGAGACGGATCCCGTAGATCTCGGCTTCGTAGGCCACTCCTGCGCCGCCAATTCCGTTGTTGCCAATGGCGGCGATGATCCCGGAGGCAGCGGTTCCGTGGGCGTTGCCGTCGTGGGGGAAGGAGTCGGCGTCGTTGTCTACGTAGTCGTAGCCACCGATCACCGTCAGATCGGGGTGCGTCATGTCGGCGCCGGTGTCGACCACCGCGACGATCTGGCCCGCGCCGGTGGTCACCGTCCACGCGAGCTCGGCATTGATGTCCACACCGGGCGTACCGTTTCTTTGTCCAGAGTTCTTGAGGTGCCACTGGTCGGACGCGTAGGGGTCCGAGGGCAACGTGTGGGCAGTGGTCTGGAATGCCAGGTTGGGGTGCGCCCAGCGGACGTCGTCGCGACTGTGCAGCGCACGAGAGAAGGCGAGTTCGTCGGTGCCTTGCGCCAGGTCGACTCGGGCGGCATGACTGCGCAGAGGCACAACGCGGAGGACCTCGGGCAGTGCTTCGAGCGCCTCGGCGTCGTCGGCGTGCACCAGGATCGAGCCCGTCAAGTGCACTGGCACGCCGTCAATGGTCGAATCTGGCCCGATTTCGACCCGCTCCAGTCCCGTACCGGGGTGGAACCAGGCCTCGCCAGCGACCGCCGCGCCCGTCAACAGAATCCAAAGCATGCCCGAGTGTAGCGCTCAGGGGCTAAAGTGGCGCATGTCTCTGTCCCCCTTGACGATTTGCTGGCTTGCAGTCTTCGCCCTCGGTTGTGGCGGCGGAACGTCGGGCGTAGAACCAGCCGCGCTCCCCCCGGGGTGTGGAGACGCCATCGTGGATCCCGACGAGGAGTGCGACAACGGCGCCGCCAACTCCGACACGGACCCGGGCGCATGTCGCGCGAACTGCCGATTGTCCCGGTGTGGCGACAGCGTCACCGACAAGGGCGAGGACTGTGACGACGGCAACGGTTGGGGTGGCGACGGCTGCACCGAGCTCTGTGTCGTCGAAGACGGACCGCTGGAAGAGGAGCCCAACGACACCTGGGACGCTCCCCAGGTCTGGCCCGATCCGGTGGTTCACGGTGCCCTGCCGCCCGGCGACGTCGACTGCTTTTCCGTTGATGCTGCAGAGTGTACGGCGATCTCCGCCGAGATCCTCGGGGCGTGTCCCCACGACATCCTGTTGGGGCTGCACGGGCCGGACGGTGTGAAGGTCGCGGCGGGCTCTGCGACCGGGGACAGCTGCAGCAAGCTCGATCCGGTCACCGCCCCCGGCGCTCGCTTCGTCGCGGAGGGAACCTGGTCGGTGTGCGTAGAGGGACTGCTCGGCGCCGCCGTTCCCAGCTACGAGCTCGCCGTCGAGGTGAGCTCGGACAACGCCAACTTCGACATCCCCAGCGGTGAGGATCCCGACGGAGATGGCCTGCCCGATGCCTGTGATCCCGACATCGACGGCGACGGCGTCCTGAACGGGGACGACAACTGTCCCGACGTTCCCAACGGCCCGAATGTCTCGGCCCCCGATACCTCCAACGACGGCTTCATTCGCCACTGGCTCACGATCGGACCCTTCATCGGTCTCGACTCACCAGACGAGTGCCTTCCGAGCGCCGACAACCTGCTCGGTGACGACGCCAACGCGGCACCCTCGGTGGGGGATTCGGCAGGCGGCAACACCTGGATCGTGCACATCAGTGCTGGAGATCGCATCGACTTCAAGCCCGACTACGGCTACGAGAGTGCGCCCCGGGAGGTCTATGGCGCGGTCTATGTGTACTCCCAGACCCAGCGCGATCTGACCCTTGCCCAGGGGCCTGACGACGGGGCTCGGGTCTGGCTGAACGGTCAGTCCGTGCAGACCATACGCGGGTGCCAGGGCACGAACATCGATCAATACGAGGACGCCGTGACGCTTTTGGTGGGCTGGAATCGGCTCCTCATCAAGGTCTACGATGGGGGCGGCGGCTGGGGCACCTATGTGCGCTTCCTGGACGCTGGCGGCTCACCGGTGACGGATCTCGAGCTGTCCCTGGATCCGAACGGGCCATGGATGCCGGATCAGTCGGATCTCGATGGTGACGGCATCGGCGACGCCTGCGACGACACGCCGGCCTAGCAAACTGCCTAGGCCGCTCCAGCGGCAAAGGTGACCCACTCCTCCTGCTTGCCCCGGAACGGCGATGTGTCCTGGCGGCCGCTGTACAGCTGTGCGGTCTGCCAACCCTCCTCTACGAGGGCGGGCAGGGGATCGGCCTCGCTCACTACGACAGCAGCACCGGCCTCGTGCCACGCCAGGGCTAGCGCCACCACCTCTTCGCGAGACATCTTGCCGTTTGGGTAGGCTGTGGTTTCGAGGTAGGGCGGGTCGATATAGACGAATGTCGGCCCCGCAACGCCAGCTGTCGGGGCCGCGGCAACGGCTCGTCTGCTCTGAACCGTCGCTTCGGTTCCGAAACGCTCGCCGTACCCTTCCAGAACTCGAATGAGGCTCGGAATCATCGGATTAACAGGCCCGAATCGCTCGGTTCCGGGTAGCCCGTAAGCACTGCTGGAGTTGAATCCTGGAGACGACCAACGCCCGTCTCGGATGCCGACAGCCTTCCCGGAGAAACTCAGGCGCTGCAGGAACAGGTACTCGGTCGTGAAGGTGATCAGGTCCCCAGGCACGGTCTTGCCTTGTAGGTCATCGTAGACGGTGCGCGCGTCGAGGTGGGAGAGGATCGTGAGCTGATCGATCACGCCCAGCCTCCCGCGGCGGTCGAGCACGACGCCCATGACCTCGCCCCAGGGACCGGGGTCGAACAGGGTCACCTCCTCGGGGGCCCCGCGGAAGCCGAGCTGGGCGATGAGGGCGTCCAGACTGTGCCGATACCGCCACTTGCCGCCTTGATAGGGGAGAAGTGGGCGTCTCGCACCCAGGAGATGAAGGGACAGAGCCGCGCTCCCGCAGCAGGTCTCGATCAGCCGGTAGGTCCTCATCGTGCCGACCACCGATTCACGCAGGGATACCGATCGTGTCGTCGTGAACCGCGAGCAGGCCGTGGTCGACAGCCCAGGAGACGCAGTAGCTGGACCAATCGACGGTGCACAGCGATGCCTTGGATCCCAAAGAGGACTCGACGGCTTCCGACGCCATCAGCTCGTCGGTCCCGCGGCGCTGGAGGTCGAGGTGCACCAGATATGCAAAGGCCGCCGGGTGCGGGCGTCCCCGCGTGGCGCGGAGCGTGCGGTGCTGACCGGTGCCACGGGTGGTGAGGGTGCCGGTTCCCTCGAGGGCGCCGAGGAGCACCGTGCGAGTCTTGCGAAGAGACTCCGCGGAGCTGCTCTTGACGTTTCGGGCAACCAGCGCGTCGAGATCACTGAGGGGGATCTGCGGATTGCCGGCCTCCAGGGCGGGCTGGACGAGCTCTTCGAGAGCGATCAGCGTGATCTCGTGGGAGAGCGCCCACTGAAGATCCAGGATGTCGATCTGCGCAGACGCGGAACTATCTGCGTAGAACCGTAGGAATAGACCATTCGCGATCGTGTCGTTGTCGGACCAGGTCAGGAACTGGTCCCGGAGGATGCGGAAGAGCTCGCGCCGTCGATCCACGGAGAGGTGGTCGACGAGGCCGGCGGCCCGCTCACGCCACTGCGCATACGTCATGCCTTGCTCGGCACACGCGAGCAGGCTGTGGGCGTCATCGAGGTTGAGTGTTCGGGTCCAGCTCTTCACTCAAGCAGTCTACTGCGTCGGCGGCGGTCGCTCGTCCTCTTCTTCGCTCACCTCGGCATCCTCTTGTTGGGACGCGATGTCTTGTGGGCTCGGTGTCTCGAACAAGCGGCTGGCCTCCTTCAGATCTTGGTAGCAGACGCGCTCCGCGTACCCGATCACCTTCTTTCCGGGGTCCACTGCGACCACGACATTCGAGATGGGTCCAGAGATGAAGAGATCGGTGCATTCGGGTGGCGTACACCGCGCAAAGAACGCTTCACCCTTGGCTTCCATCGTCGATGAACAGCGGGTGCTGTAGATCGCTCCCGTGCCGGCCACCTGATTGAGGGTGCCGGGGCATCCAGACAACAAAAACACGGCTGCAATGGCGGTGACTGGGCGCAATCCCACACTCCGGAGGTCCCTGCACATAATGCAGTCGAGCGTTAGCTGCCCCTCGAACGAAGCGACACGGAGGGTCATCCTGGTGCTCGACCTGCAGCCCGGCGATCACGAGAGCCTCGACAGCCTCATCGGCGACTGGAACATCTTTCAGCTCCGCAAGGGTCACCGTTTCTCCACCGACGATCTGGTCTGTGCTTGGCGGGCGTCCCGAGAATCGCCACATGCCAAGCGACTTCTCGATATCGGCAGCGGCATCGGTTCGGTCGGCCTGGCGACCCTGTTTCGGATGGATCGGGCCGCAGTGCTGACCACCATCGAGGCACAGGAGGTCAGCTACAGCCTGGCAAGACGCACGGCCGCCTACAACGGTCTCGACAACCGCGTGAGTCTGCATCTTGGCGACCTGCGCGATGAGACCGTCCTCGAAGCGGGATCTCAGTTCGATCTGATCACCGGGTCACCGCCGTACATCCCCGAGGGGCATGGGGTGATGTCTCCGATCCCGCAGCGGGCTGGAGCGCGCATGGAGCTGCGGGGATCCATCTATGACTACTGCGCCGCCGCGCGCCGTTGGCTCGCGCCGGGTGGGCGATTCACATTTGTGATGGCCGCCCAGGATCCTCGCACCGAGGATGCACCAGCCAAGAACGGCCTCTCCGTCGTCGAGCGTTGGGACTATGTCTTTGCCGCGCGCCGCGCGCCGCACATTGCGACCCTGGTCTGTGCCCGGATCGAGGACCAGCCGCCTCCGCGGCGATCGGGCACACTGATCGTCCGGGGTCTGGATGGCCGATGGACCCCTGAATACCTGGCTTTTCGCGAGGAGATGGGGTCGCCCACCAATCTCTCGGGGTAGCATAGGCCGGTGCGAATCACAGCCGAAGCCAGTGCTAGCGACCCAGGTGGCCGAGATCTGAACGAAGACGGACTCCTGCGCCTGAAGGAGCTGCCTCTGTTCGCTGTGGCTGACGGAATGGGCGGCCCTGGGGTCGGCGATGTGGCCGCCAAGATGTGCCTGGACTGGGTCGTGCAGAGCGCTGAGGCGCTCAAGGACCAGATTGACAGGGTCGCTGCTACTGCACCGGCCCGAGATCGGCGGCCGGGTGGCGATCTCACTGCTCGATCAGCTCGGTGGGCGGATCCTCGATCTCGAGGCCCGGCTTGGGGATGTGCGGAAGCTGGTCGGCGATCTCTAGCCTTGGCTGCCTGCGCCGAGGGAGGTCGCTGTGTCGGGGCTCAGGGCGAGAAGTCGATCTGCGGGGCCTCGTCGAGGATGCCCGCCGACACGGCGCGCCGGAAGAACTCCACGTATGCGGCCCGGCCTTCGGGACCGTAGTCGAGTGTTCGTTGGTTGGCGTACATGCCGAGATATCGAGAAACACGCTCTGGAGTTCGAAGGGCGCCGCCTCTGGCCAGGAGCCAGTCGATGGCATCGTCGCGGTTGTCGAGGGCGTGGGCGATGGCTCGGCGAAGCAGGTCGCTCACCTCCGCGATCGTCTTCGGTCCTAGATCCCTCCGGATCGCGTTTGCGCCCAGTGGGAGCGGCAGCCCGTCGGTCTCGGCAGCCCACCACTCTCCGATGTCCACGACCTTGGAGAACCCCTCGTCTTCATAGGTCAACCTGCCCTCGTGGATCACCAGGCCGGCCTCCACCTCGCCGGCTCGAAGGGCGTCGAAGATGAGGGAGTAGGGGACGATCGGCGTCACGACGGGCTCGATACCGGGCACCATCAAGCGCAGGGTCATCCAGGCGCTCGTGGTCAGTCCGGGAATCGCAACGCGGGCGCCGCGCAGATCCTCGAGGGACATCGGCTCCTTGGCGATGACAACCGGACCGTAGCCCTCTCCCATGGACCCGCCGTGGGGCAGCAGCTGATAGAGGTGGGCGATCTTGGGATAGTAGGCCGCGGAGATCGCGTTCACGTCCGGCGGTGTCGACCCCGAAGCAATGCGATTCAGGGCGTCGGTCGGAGACGTGTCGATCTCGAAGCTGTATTCGCCGGTGTCGATGAGGCCATCGAGCAGCGCCCGCATCATGAACAGATCATCGGCGTCCGGACTACACTGAACGGTAATTCTCAGGGGATCTACCTGGATGTTGCGGCGGTCAGCTGCTGGTTGGTGGCGCGCAGTCTGAGGCCGAGGGTTGCGACCAGCTTCCAGAGCAGCAGGTTTCCGAGGGCGGGCTCCATCATGCAGTACTCGCGTAGTGCGTCCCGCTCGATGCAGAGCAGATGTCCAAAACCCTTGGCGATGATGTCGGCCGATCGGGGCTCGGCGTCGATGAGGGCGAGCTCGCCAAAGTGCTCGCCCTCGTGCAGCTCGGCGACCTCGTGACCGTCGACCACCACAGAAACGTGCCCTTGGACGACCACGTAGAGTGTGTCTCCGAGCTCGCCCTGCTGCACGATTCGCTGATCTGGGGTGACGAACATCTCCGAGACGATCCGCCCGACGCGGAGGCGCGCATGGAAGGGAAGGTCTTCGAAGAGGAAGAGGTTCTCCATCGCCCGGGCCCTGGCGGCCACGGCCTCGGCCTCGAGGATCGCTTCGGGCTCGATGGCGATGACGGTCACGTTGTCTCTGCCACCGTTGTCGAGCGCGTCTTGAATGAGCGCGTCGACGGAGTGGGTCAGGTTCGGCTGGACCATGAGCTCGAGGATGCCGGGGGCCTTGACCATGTCGGTGAGGCCGTCGGAGCAGAGCAGGATTCGGTCGCCGTCCAGAAGCTCGACGTGCAGGGTGTCGGTGCGCACGTTCGGGTAGAGCCCCACGGCGCGGGTGATGACGTTTCGGTAGCGGCTGGTCGCTGCATCTGCTGGTGTCATGGCGCCGGTGCGGATGAGCTCGTTGACCATCGAGTGGTCTTCGGTAAGCTGTCGGAGCTCGTCATTGCGGACCAGATAGGCTCGGGAATCTCCGACGTGCACGACAAAAGCGCCGCCGCCGCCGATGACCGCGGCCACCAGAGTGGTCGTCATGCCCTGTCGGCCGGTGGCGGTAGCGGCCTCGTAGACCCGGCGAGATGCGGCGTTGGCCGCCTGATCGAGGAGCTGGAGTACACCGTTTCGCGACTCGCGGTGGGAGTCGGATGCAAAGGCGTCTACTGCGGCCTTCAGCTGAGGTGCGTAGCTCTGGAAGGTGTTGACGGTGATCGCGCTCGCCAGCTCGCCAGCCTTTCGGCCACCGACGCCGTCGGCCACTACGAAAACACCGAACTCCTCTGCCGCGAGGAGGGAATCTTCATTGTGCTTTCGTTTGAGCCCGACATCCGTTCGGGCGTGGAACTTGAGCATGTCCCCCTCGCGCTCTTCACGCAGGCGGACAATAGCAGCCCGAACAACCCATTGGGAAGCCCCGGCGCCTCACTCCACGCGCAACGGGATCCGCCGCTCGACGACTGCCGGTCCCGCTATCTTGCCGAGCACGGTCGGGGATGCGGAGACCACCAGAAACCACGGTCCGACTGTTGCTTCGTGACTCAGGCTGCCCTCCCACTCCAGCGAGCGTTGCTCCCCTGGGGCCAGCCGCGTGTCGGTCGTGGTGCTCCAGGGTGCCGCATCCTCCAGCTTGCGCGACAGTTCAAATTGTCTTGCGGCGGCGCGATCGGGCAGTTCGTCGGTGGCGCCTTCCAGGTAGATCTCGACGACGATCCCTCGAAAGGGCGATCCTGTAGGCCAGGCATGTCCGGCGCCGGTGTTCTGCAATCGCACGACCGCTTTGAGCGGGTCGCCGCCGCGGACCAGGACGCCTGCGGGCATGTCCACCAAGACGCTTACCCCGGTGCCCGCTCTGCGTGAGAAGGCGTGGTTCGATCCACGCCGATCGGCGGAGACACCCGGTCCCATGTGGCAGTCCTGGCACGAGATCCCCGCAGCGGCCTGGGGGGATCGCTCCCACTCTCCATAGGTGTCGTACAGGGGTTCATTGGCGCCCGGCCACGTGAGCTGATGACAGGTCGCGCAGAGCTTCGATTCGCGGAGTTCGGGGCTCCACCCGCTCGGGTGTGGGGCAGCTCCGAACTGTGGATTGGCGCCGACCACCGACCCGTCTCGCACATGGCAGGCGGCGCACGTGACGCCCTCGCTGTGCAGGGTCGCGTTGTAGGACGGATTCTCGGCGCCGATCGGCCGGTTCACATCTCCGTCGTCGAACTGCACAATCTGCGGATACTGGCTCGCGATTGGGAGATGGCAGACAGTGCAAGCGGGGGTTCCGAGCTCGGTGACTGCGGCGACGAATGCTTCGGATCCATGGCCTGTGGCGTGTCTGCTTTCGGCCCAGGCTTCGTGCGCTTCGAAGTGACAGGCGGCGCAACCCTGCGCGGATCGATTTGCCAGTCCGGCGGGCAACTCCCCAATGTCCACGGGCAGCGAAGTCGTGAACAACGGCGTCGGAGCCGGCACCTTTGGCTCCGGTAGGACGACCACCTCCGGTTCTGGCACCCTCTTGCCCTTGCGTGCTTGGGCCACTGACGTCAAGAACATCAACGCCAACAAAGCTGCGGTTCGAGGCCTAGAAGTCAACGATCTCCGGGTGATCCCCTCGCGGCGTCGGAGGCAACACGATGTGGGTTCCGGCCGGGGCATAGAGGTCGAGGTAGGTGGAGTAGCCTGCGCTCACCTTCTTCACATAGTCGCGAGTCTCGCGGAACGGGATGTGCTCGACCCACTCGTCCATGGGCATCTCGTTGCCGGTGCCCTTGAGCCACTGGGAGACGTTGAAGGGCCCGCCGTTGTAGCTCGCGACCGCTAGCGGATAGGCACCGTCGAAGCGATCCATCAGCAGCCCGAGGTAGAAGATCCCGTACTCGATGGACAGCGTCGGATCCTCGAGATCGCCCGCGGTGAACGTCGTGTTGTGGTCGATGTTTGCGAGGAGGTGGCCAGTGCGCGGCATGATCTGCATTGCGCCGCTCGCGCCGACTCGGGAGACGGCAATGGCGTTGTAGGTGCTCTCCTGTCGCATCAGCCCGAGCACGAGGTACGGGTCAATGCCCTGCTCGCGGGCGTGGGTCCAGATCAGCCGGTCGTGGGCGATGGGATGAGCCAGCCGCCGGCTCGAGTCGATGAGTTCCTGGTCCTCGAGCTCGTCCCACAGGCCATAGGTGAATCGGGCCGAGTGGTGGTGGTCGCGGGAGTAAAGGAACAGCGCCCGCCAGTCCTCGGACTTCATGCGCACCTTGCGAGCGGCGATGTGGCGCTTGTTCGATCCGCTGCGCCAGGCCTTCCGCCAGTCTTCGTAGGTCTTCGACATCAGCGGGCCGGAGAGGTCGTAGAGGCCCGCTCGGGACGCGTCGTACACCGCCTGCAGATCTGGGAAGCCCTCTTTGTGGTCTTCGGCGAACTGATAAAGCATGCGCCGCGACTTTTCTTCGTCGAACCAATGACTCTCGGCATATCCCTGGGGCGGAAGCAGCTCGTCGGCCTTCACGATGAGCGACTCGGTGTCGACGATGGCAGGACGTGAGCCAAAACCGCCTTCTGCCCACGAGAACAGCGCGAACGCAATCGAGCCCTGGTAGGTTGTCGATAGCGCTGGCCCCGCGACGGGTGGCGAGCCGACAGCGGTCGGCACGTGTGTGGCGTGGGCTTGCCGAGCTGGCAGTGGGGCGCCGGCCCAGGTTCCGTCCCGGAGGAAGGGTTTGTTGACGGGCAGATCGGGATCCCTCTGGTTCAAGACCACGGCGTACCAGGACTGTGGCTCGTTCTCGAGGATCCAGGTCTGATCGGCCGCCGCCTCTTCGGTCCTCTCCAAGGCCTCGAGCGAGCGAGAACGCCAGTATGTCGACTCCGTGGCGTAGCTGCTGGCCCGCTTGATGATGGGGTCGAAGCGCGCGATTGCGTCTTCGTGCTCTTCGTTCATGTAGCTGGAGAACGCCGCGTAGAAAGCAGCACGTCGACCGGTCCAGCCACCCCGAGCCGCCACCTTGTCGAACTGGCGGCGGGCGCCAACGTAGTCGCGAGCGAGCAGGAAAGAGCGGCCGACAACCTCCTCTTTTCGCCGCCACTCTCGGGTGTTGCCGTGACTCTTCTGGCCCTTGAGAGCGATCTGAGCGGCGTCGGTGTGACGGCCGCCGCGGTCGAGGACTTTGTACTGGCTCCAGAGGTACTCGCTGTCGGGTTTTTCTTCGTAGGCCGTGCCGTAGAGCTCGGCGAGGAAGTCCCAGCGATGGGTCCGCCATCCAAACGCCTCGGCGGTGTCCTCGACCCATCTCTGCAGCTTGGGATCATCCTGGGCGCGACTCATCAGCTCTTCGTACAGTGACCACGCTTGGTCGTAGCGTCGCGCGTCTCGCAGAGAGGCCGCTCGGCTCATGAGGTGAGGGGTGTCATCGGGAATGACGGCACCTTCGATCCCGGCATCGTTCAGAGCCGTGAGCATCTCTTCGGCGGCCCTTCCGGTGAGGGGGGCGTCGTGCTCGATGGCGAGATCTATAAGCCTCCGAGGTGCTCTTTCTGGCTGGTGCTCGACCTCCCACTGGGCGAGCTCGAGCTCGATTTGTTCGGCGATGGGTGCGTCTTCGTGTTCCTCGTCGTAGACCCTCGCCGCCTCGCGGGCGGATGCGACCCGACCCAACCCGGCGTGGCCATGGGCGATGATCCGACCGCAAGCGGGCTTGAAAGGACTGTCGAGGTGGTCTTTCTGCAGCCGCTCACACTCGCGAATCGCGACCCACTGCTTGCCGCGCTTCAGATCCTGCTCTGCTTCGTAGTACGCGCCCCAGGGCGCCAGCGGACCACTCGATGCGCGCACCTTTGTGAAGGCTTCCGAGGCGAGGTTGTGTCGGCCGGCTTCGCGGTGGAGGAGGCCGATGGTGAGCCACGCGGCGTCGCGCTCGCGACCCCATTTTTTGTGAGCAACGAAGCGCTCGGCGGCGTGCAGGGCGGCACGTGTGTCGCCGGCCCGCATGTGCATCTGAACCTCGCGCAGGGTCGGCTCGGCGGCGGCACGCGGGAGCTGCGGAGCACTCGAAAAAGTCTGTCCAACCTCGACAATGGAGCGATACACTTCGGCCGATGACACCGTCGCCACCGCCTCGGACTCCAGCTTGGCTTCAGAGTCTGTTCCCCTCGCTGGCAAGGTCGCAAAGGCTCCGGCAACCGCTAGCGCGACGGCCAATGGCAGTGCACGTCGGAGGGGGGGAGAGGGGGCCATCAAGGGGGGGCTCCGGGGGGGATGGAGGGTCCGACGTCTTAATGTACCGAATGGTTCCGGAAAGCCCCGTTCCATTCCCGTCGTGATCCCACACATTGTGTCACGAAAACAGTGCAACTGCCTACTCACCTAAGGTAAATTCTAGGGGTCAGTCTTGCCGTGACCAGAGTTTTCCCAGATCCCTCGCCGCTAAATTCTCAATCCCAGGGAGACGCCTGCACTTCCCGCCACCCAAGGCTTGTAGGTCTGACCGGTGGTGCGCGGCTTGTTCAGCGGGATCAGCGCGGTTCCAAAGCCCCGCAGCTCGAACGGATCGCCCACCGGAATGACCAGGTTTCCACCGACCGCCGGATGGTGAGGAAACTGGTAGCCCAGGGTGAGCTGGACGAGGGGGATCCCGACCAGCAAGTGGGGGAAGGGCCGGAGGCGGGTGGTGGCCCCGCCATCGCCATAGGTCGCGAAGTGCGAAGACCCGAGGGTGTATTGAGCATGGAGTCCCGCACCCATACGAATCGGACCCATGTCCAGGGCGAGCTCGGTGATAATGCCCACGGCTCCCGAGTTCACCGTCCCGGGTGAGCGGCCTGCAGCGGGATTGTCCCGGTAGAAGTTGCCGTCATAGAACCAGCCAGTCGTCCCGGCGACAGCGAAGGACAGGCCGTCGCCCTCGTTCGTGTCGGCGCTCCGTGGGCGCTCGAGCTCCACGGTCTGGATGCCCTCGACGGTGACTCTGTAGATCGTCAGGTCTTCGGCTGGGCGCGCTATCCAGACTTCGCCCCCGAGGGCGTCGATGCAAGGCCGGACTTCGGCGGGGACCTCTCCACCTTCGCCGAGACCCTCGAGGAAGGACGTCCAGATCTCGTCGGTGAGAGTGACCTGGGCTTCGACGCTGGCACCGGGCTCCAGGCGGATATCCCAACGGGCCAGGATCTCGTCGCCTTTGACGATGTGCACGAGGTGGCGCCCGGGAACGAGCTTGATGTTTCCAGACGCGCCAACCTGAGTCGCGCGACCGTCGACCACGAGGCTGGAGCCATCCGGTAGGCCTTGCGGAACGAGGCTGGCCGGCAGTGCGCTCTTCACCATCTCTCGGACCTTGCCGTACTGAACTCGCTGGGGGGCCTCGGCGATATCGTAGGGCGTAACTGCACGCTCTGGATCCAGAGCCACCGCGTCGAACCATGGTTTCTCGATCGCCAGCCCGTTCAGATCCAAACGGTAGGGCTCCGCTTGGTCGTCGTCGCTCAGGGAGGTGTCGAAGTAGCGATTCACGGCGAATCCCTGATAGGCCAGTGCGCCGTAGAGCTTGCCGCGGTCGGTCTCGTCGCGTACCACTTGGATGTTGGCGATGGGAACGGCCAGGTCGCGCATGATCACCAGCTCCCCATCGAACTTCGTCTCATAGGAACGGACCTCCTGCAGGACGGTGTCGAGGCGCTTGTAGGACTCCTGATCGGCCTGGGTCCAAGCCGACGCCGCAGCGCGCAACTCGAGCGGAGTGAGCGCTCCCAGCGTGGAGCCCGCCTCCTCGGCGACGAGTGCGCGGGTCATATCGTCGGGCGGTGACAGCCAAACGACCTCGGCCGCTACCGCTGGCGCCGTCACGAGCAGAGTGAGGCTCAGGAGCACTGGAACTCGCCTCCGTCCACGACACACGTCACCTCGCCCTGTCGCTCGACGGTGACGGTCGTGGTGTAGCTCTTGTTCAGGTAGATGGCTTCGATCTCGCAGGGACCCGCAGGGAAGTTGCGGATTCGGGCCGAGGCGGTGCCGTTGCCCTCGACGCCGCTGCACTGAATGGTGAGGGACGATGCATCCGGGAGCACGACGAGGGCAGCGCGGACGATCGGAGCGTTGGGATCTGCAGTCGGTGTAGGCGCTGGCGCTGTGGGTCGCGGCGCTGGAGTGATTGCGGCGGGCTCGGGTGTGGCCTCGGGCTCGGCGTCGGGTGCGGCCTCGGGCTCGGCGTCGGGTGCGGCCTCGGGCTCGGCGTCGGGTGTGGCCTCGGGCTCGGCGTCGGGTGTGGCCTCGGGAGCGGCTTGCGGCGCCGGTGCACTGGCTGTGGTGGAGGACTCCGATTCGTGAGTGTTGGTGGAGCTGGAGTTGTACAGGAGCGCGAACCCAACGAACAGGAAGAGCACCGCCCCCGCAAAGGCTAGGCTGGCAAGGGTGAATGCGCCCGCAACGACCGCTCGGTTTCCACCTGCTGACCCGGTCTCGCTTCGGGGAGGCGGGCCAGCTGGCGTGTCCAGGCTTCGGCTGTCGAAGGTGTGGCTAGGGGAGGGGGTACGGCTCTTTGTGGAGACCGTCTCGCCGGTATCTTCAGATAGTACGCCGGTTGCGGGGCGGCGCTCGTGCCCGAGGACGACGTCCATGTTCGGCATGAAGCGCCGTGAGAAGGCCTCGACACCCTCGCCCGGCAGGCTGCGGGCCAGGGGTCCCAGGGCGTCAGAGAGCTCCCGGGCACTCGGTCGGTCTTCCGGGCGCGTCGCCAGACCTCGCCGTAGCCAGTCCAGGACCTCGTCCACAACCGCCGCGTCGCCCTCGACGCGCTCCTTGATCTCGGCGAGCGCTTCGTCGATCCATGGCGTGTGACGATCGTCGAGGACGGGGGTTCGACCGAGTGGACGTCCGAGGAGTAGCTCGGCGATTGTGGCGATCGCGGCGTAGACATCGCCCTCGGCGCCGTCGCCTTCACACAGGATCCGCTCCGGAGACATGTAGCGCTCGGTGCCGATCCACCCGGTCGCACGGGTCTGGGCCTCACGGGTGTCCATGTTCACCCGGGCGACGCCGAAGTCGAGGACCTTGATCTCGCCATGCACCGTGAGCCGAACATTGGACGGCTTGATGTCCCTGTGGATGACGCCCATCGGGTTTCCCTGGCCATCGTCGGCCGTGAAGACCGCGTCCAGGGCGTTGAGGATCGCGGTACCGATCTCGAGGGCGGCCGGCAGCGGGAAGGTCTCACCCGATTTCTCCAGCGCCTCGAGGACCATCTCCAGGTCGCCCCCCGGGACGAAGTCCATGATGATCGCCCAGCGGTCTCCGAGCTTGATCAAGTCGAGGACGGCGACGATGTTCCGGTGGGACAGCCGACCCAGTATTCGGGCCTCGTCGCGCATTCGGCGTCCCGCGTCCTTGGACATCTCGGCGACATCGGTGTGTAGCAGTTTGATGGCCACCTTTCGACGAAAGCCGGCCCCGGAGTCCTGCTCGGCCAGGTACACTTCGCCAAATGCGCCCTCGCCGATGAGTTCCTCGAGGTGGAAGCGCCGTCCGCTGCTCTGATCGCGCTCGGGCATCATCACAGTGGGCAAGTCACAGCTGGATCGATTGGCGGTCCGACCGTCACCTCGATGATTGACTGGTAGTTCTCGAGGTCGGAGAGCTCTTCGTGGGTGTTCGACTGCAGTGCCGCCCGGATGGTCAGCAGGTCGTTTTCTTGGATGGAGGGTTTGTCGGAGATCACGCCAGCCTGCTCGAAGACCACGTCGTAGCCGAGATCGGGAACGGCTATCTGCAGATGCCAGTGCCCCTGACCGTCCTGGTCGCCGTCGCTCTCGGAGGGATTGATGAGTTCGAAGTTGTCGAGGTCGACGGCCACGATCATCTCGAACTCGCAGTTGGAGTTCAGGGGCATGTTGCCCACCATGTCGGGGGTCGGAAAGACGATCTCGATTCCCGGCTCGCCGCTCTGTCCGCTATCGATACCCTGAACGGGTGGCGGCGGCTTGCACGCCACTGCGATCAGCAACAGGAACAGACTCGATCTCATGGTTCTCCGATGATGCCCACCCGCGCGATAGCAAGGACACCCGCGCGGTCCTGTTCCGAAGGGTACGTTGCCAGGACCCCCTTGTGAAGCCAGTTTTACAAATTATGTCGGTCATATATACGACGTTTTGCGAATGGTGGGCGTCAGAAGGCTAATCTGGGCGGTTTTTGTAGCGCGGTGCCTCTCCTCCGTCGAGCTGCCATCAGCTGCCGCAAAGCCTGTGCGTGAGGGCCTCGTCGAACTCGGGCCGAAGACGTCGCGTAGGGAGGCGCTTTCGTGAGATTGTAGGGGTCGTCATCGTCTCTTTTCGGTTGCGATTCGTCCGGCCAAGCGGTTACACGCGCATTCCGTCTGCCGCACCTGAAGTGGCGACCACGAAAAAAGAGGCTCTCATGGCACGGAAGTGCATCTTCACCGGTAAGCGTCCCAACACCGCTTTCAAGGTGTCTCACTCACACCGAAAGTCCAAGAAGCGCCAGTTTCCGAACATCCAGGCCAAGCGGCTGTGGTGGCCCGAGGGAGACCGCTTCGTGCGCGTCCGCCTCTCGACCCGTGCCATGCGCACCATCGACAAGAAGGGCCTGCAGCGGTTCGCCGATGAAGCCGGCGTGGACCTCTCCAAGTTCTAGGGCCTGGAGTCCCTCCAGCGTCTCCTGATCGAAGCTTCCGTTCCGACGGTAGACGGACGGGATCGACGCTGCCGATCTGCCTTCGGTCGATAGATCAGGCTCGGTAGTCGAAGTCGATGATGGTCGTGCCGCGCTCTGGCCCGTCCTCCGGCTGGTCCTTTCTCTGGTCCTGCGGTGCGGGCGGCGGCGGCGGCTCGATGTGAAGCGGGATTTGGGCACCGTCGCGGATCTGCCGCTCCTGTTCCCGACGGATACGATCGATGATGTATGCATCGAGCATGTCTCGTTCCTCGCTGAGGGTGTACTTCAACATTAGCACCGGATCCCGGACTGACAAGCGTTCAGTTGTGCAACCCATGACTCCCTATCGGTCATTCCCACCGTCGACCTGAGCCAAGAGGAGCACTTTTGCCCGCTCCGTGAGGGTCTCATAGAGTGCTTCCAGGTCGGTAAAGCCCGCTGCTAACAAGGCTTCTCGGTGCCCAGCCAGGACGGAAAGATCTCCTCTGGCGACCGGCCCGGTCAGGGATCTTGCCGGGTTCGATCTCGCGTTGCGAAGGGATTGAAGTGCGAGTGGCGCCAGCACGCTTGGCGCCTCCTCTGGATCGACGCCAGCCGCCGCCAACACACGGGCCGCCTCGGCCAGGAGAACCGTCGCGAAGTTCCCCGCCATCACCGCTGACGCATGGTAGAGACGGCGGTCTCCCTGGACCTCGAAGGCTCTCATGCCCAGCGATTGGGCAATCCCACGGCCCACTTCCACGGCCTCCGGATCCCCGGCTACGGCCGCGGGCACATCCGTGAGGTCAGGCAATACGATCTCTGGCCCGGGAAAGGTCATGAGCGGATGGAGGCTGCCAGCCGGTGTGTGTGGCCGGAGCACCTCTACCTCGCAGGCCCCAGAACAGTGCAGCAGGATCCTGCCCCTCGGCACCGTCTTGGAGACCGCGGTGATGGCTCGGTCCGGGACGGTCAACATAAGTATCGAAGTGTCCGGTACGGGATCGGCTCGGCCAGCCAGCTCGACCTTTCGGCCCGCAGCTTCGAGCAGTGTTGCCAGTGACCGCCCCAGTCGTCCGGGGCCGATGATGCCGATCTTCACGAGACCCACGTAGCGAGTCACGCCTGCCGGCGCACTCGTGATACTGTCGGCCCCCCGGAGGGATCGTCATTGGAACCCGAAGAGGGCTTTCGCCGGGTGCTGGTCGCCAATCGCGGCGAGATTGCCCGCCGCCTGATCCGCCACTACGCGGAGCGCGACATCGAGACTGCTGTGGTCTTCTCGGAGGCCGATGCCGAGCAGTCCTACCTCGATGAGTGCGACTACGCTGTCTATCTGAACGGTCGCACGGTTGCGGAGACCTATCTGCATCCCCAGAGAGTCGTGTCGGCAGCCCTGGACGCCGGGTGCGACGCGGTTCACCCAGGCTACTGCTTTCTAGCGGAACACCTCGGGTTCTATGAGGCTGCACGCGGTGCGAACCTTCCTGTCATCGGCGCAGCGGCCGCCGTACTCCCGAGCGTGGTCGATCGGCCGAAGCTGTTCGAGTTGGCGCGGTCCCTCGGTATTCCCCTCATTCCGCACTCCGCCTCGATCCCGCCCGATGATGACGGCATCGCCGCCGCGGTCCAGGTCGGCACGCCGCTGTTCGTCAAGGCCGTACACGGCAAGGTGATGGTGCGCGCCGAGACGATGGAGGATCTGCCCAGAGCGCTGTCTGTGGCCCGGGCTCGCGCACAGATCGAGACCGGGGACGCCGAGGTCTACCTGGAGCGCGCTGTGGACGCCGCCCGTCAGATCGGCGCGGTGATCATCTGCGATGCCCACGGTGCCTGCATTCCATTGGGTACGACAGACGGCTCGATGGAGCTTCACTACTGCACTTGGGTCGAGGAGCTCGGGCAGGTCGTGGATCCCGAGCTCACGGCCCGAATCACCGACGCTTCCGAACGCCTGGCACAAGCGGTGAAGTGGATCGGCGTGGGCAAGGTCAGGTGGGCGGTGACCCCGAAAGGAGGCTGGTATCTCCTGGGTTTCTCGGCTCGTCTCACCACAGGATTCAACCTGGTCGAGGCCGTGCAGGGGGTCGATCTGCTCGACGCCCAGTTCACCGCGTTGATCGGCAAACCCCTCGGCTGGGAGGCGTCCGTGCCCGATCGCCATGGGATCCAGGCGCGCATTTTCCACCTCGATCCAGTCACCGGTGCGCGGCCACCGGGGACCGTGCAGCGCCTGGTCCTCCCCGATGACATCGACACCGACGTGGGGCTGGACGAAGGCGCCGCCGCCGACAGGGACACAGAGCCACTCGTGGCGAAGCTCACCGTGACGGCCCCCACGCGCCAGGCGGCGATCGTCCGCATGAAGGCGGCTCTCGGCAACACAGAGGTCGTGGGGATCAAGACCAACCTCGATCTGCTGCAGCAGCTCTTCAGTCACCGGGACGTGTGGACCGGGGGCGGCAACGTTCGAACGCTTCGTGAGCTGATCACGACCTCGTGACCCAGCAGGTCCCTGAAAGCCTCGCTGCTAGTTGGGGCCTATACTCAGCTGCTCACGGGGGCAGGGGACCGCGACATGGACCAATTCGGCCAACTTCAAGAGGTGATTGCCGGGCTGATCTGGCTCGTAATACCCACGATTCTCGGGCTCACCCTCGCCGTGGTCTTTGGAGTGCTTCTCGTCACGAAGAGGCGGATCCCGGTCGTGGTCAACCCGCTGTCTGTCGCGCTGCCCGCCTTGGGCTGTCTGCTGGTCGCGCTGATCTCTCTGTGGGGATGGAATCCCACTGCCGACCCTGATGCTGCCGAAATTGCCCTGACAACCATCACAATGGCCCGCCTTGGCTGCTATCTCGTCTCGGCGCCCGTCTGCGCCGTGCTCATCATCTTCTGCGCGGTTGCGGGGGCCCGTCCCGCCCCGAGACGCTACAAATGGGCCGCTGCCGGTGCTGTATTCATAGTCGCGACCTGCGTGTCGACACTGGTCGGTTCGCTAGATGTGACCGTCGTGTTCAGTCAGGTACGGGCCCTCACCTATGCATTCCTCGGCTGGATGGTCGCGGTGGCGATGATGTCGGGCGATCCGGATGAGAGCACCGGCCCCGAAGCTGGGGCGACCGCGGCGGTGTGTTTCGCGATCTTCGTGGGCACAGGTGAATCGGCCTTGCGGGGACTCATGGAGCTGCTGTCGATCCAGGAGCTGCGGCTCGTGCCCACGGTCGCGGATCGCGCCGGGATGGTGGACCAATTCTACGCAGTCACGGCTCCCGAGCTTCCCTTCATGTGGGCGACCGTCATCTTTGCCTGTCTGGTGGCGGCGATTGGCGTGATCGGAGCGCTCCAGGGTGGGAAACGCTCTGTGGGCGCATCCAGCGCGGCACTCTGGTTGCTGTTGCCGCCCTTCCTGCTCTTCAACGACCTCGGTCGAGATCGCATGGTCGAGTTGGCTCTGGCATTGCCCTGAGCCGCCCCCGGGCGTTACATAGCGGGGCTGTTCTTCGCTCTGTGGGGTCTCTGGTGACAAACGCATATATTTCCGGAACCGGCGGCTACGTTCCGCCGACCGTGGTGACCAACACCGATCTGGTGAACAAGTACGGGATCGACACCAGCGACGAGTGGATCATCAAGCGCACCGGCATCGAGCAGCGCCACTTCGCCGAAGAGGGCCTCTGCTCTTCTGATCTGGCGTTGCCAGCGGCTGAAAAAGCAATTGCCAATGCTGGAATCGACGGGTCAGACCTCGACCTGATCATCTTTGCGACGCTCTCGCCGAAGCACGCATTCCCCGGTGATGGCGTCTATCTGCAGGAGAAGCTGGGCCTGTGCGGCGACGGGGCCAAGTTCATCGGTGCCCTCGACATCCGCAACCAGTGCTCGGGGTTCATCTACGGCTTGTCCGTGGCATCCTCGATGGTGCAGTCCGGAGGGACCAAGCACGTCTTGGTGGTGGGCGCGGAGACCCACTCGGCAGCTCTCGATCTGTCGACCAAGGGCCGCTCGGTGGCTTCGCTGTTCGGAGACGGGGCCGGCGCTTGCGTGGTCTCGGGGACCGACCAGGATCGCGGCATCCGAGGGTGGTATCTAGGGTCCGATGGACGCTACGCCGATAAGCTCTGTCAGCGCGTCTGGGATATGACAAAACGACCGTTCTTCCCCCTGAATGACGAAGGCGTTGGGCAGGTCTCCTACGACGATATGTGGGCCTATATGGAGGGCAAGCTCGTCTTCAAGAACGCCGTCGAGCGCATGATCCAGGTGCTCATGCAGGCGTGCTGGGATCAGGGGATCACGCTGAACGACATCGATTTGTTCTGCTTCCATCAGGCGAATCTGCGCATCAACGAGTACGTCACCAAGATGATGCAGATCCCGCCAGAGAAGACGGTCCACAACATTCAGCGATACGGCAACACAACGGCCGCCACCATTCCGCTCCTGCTGGCCGAAGCGGTGGAGACCGAGCGCCTCAAGCCCGGAATGAAGGTCGCTTGCGTGGCCTTCGGCTCTGGTTTCACCTGGGGCGCGGCCATTATCGACTGGTAACGCGTGATCTCCCTGACGCTCCGATCGGGTCGAGACGGTCGATTCCTGGCAAGGATCGTCGACAGGGACGGGTTTGCGTTCGTCCTGGACTTCGGGGATCGGCGCATCATCGACGACGTGTCGAAGCGCCTCCTGAAGGGGTTCACGATGTGGCGGATGGGGACGCTCATCACCGCCGTACCTCAGCAGGCAGAGATGCTCCCGCTGCTCGCTGAGTTCTATGCTCACGAAGGGCTGTTGGTGTCGTTCGAGGAGCCCAATTGGCCCCGAGGGAGCGGACACAACTCACTGGACCGTGGCGAGGTCATCCCCCCGGGCGAGGACGACCTCGACGACGACCCCTCCACCGAACTCATGCCGATGCCGGTGCACGATTTTGAGCTCGAAGAAGAGGACGCGCCCACTGAGCTGGCGCCGATTCCCCTGGAAAAACTCGCCGAAGCCGGTGAGGATGAATGTACAGACCTAGTGGACTTCCGTGATCTGAGTGCAACCACCGAGGACAAGTGACCTGTGGGAGAGGATTGGGAGCTATGCAGTCTCCCTGGCGCTGCACCTCGTGGTGATTCTTGGTGCAAAAAGCTGCATTTCGCCGGAAATTCGGCCGCCCGTCGTCGTTCAGAGAGTGCTCGCCGCGCCCACCCTGGCGAATCCGTCCCCGCTTTCTGAGAGGGAAGCTGGACGCAGACCCTCCGTTCCCGAATCCAAAAACGCCGAAGGGATCAAGGCGATGAACGAGGATCCAGATCCGGTGGACGCCCCACCCGTGGTCGAGGAGCGGGAGGAGGAAGAGGAGCTGGAGGAAGAAGAGGAGCTGGAGGAAGAAGAGGAGCCGGAGGAGGAAGAGGAGCCGGAGGAGGAAGAGGAGCCGGAGGAGGAAGAGGAGCCGGAGGAGGAAACCAGGCGGTTCGTACAGACCGAGGAGTGGATGGAGTCCGACGATCTCGACCCGGAGACGCTCTTCGAGTCATCGCGAAACACAGCTTCTGAACGCGATGTTCGGCCCGACGTCCCCGACGCTGAGCGCGGTCCGCACCGGATTCCAGACCCGAGCGCGGCGTCGAAATCTACACTGATCTCACCGGTGGATGGCGAGGTCGCCGATGGCGCTGCTGCCCTCCGCGAGGAGCGCGCTGCGGTGCACGAGGAGAGGACCGAAGGCTCGGACCAACTGGAGCCCGTCGACCCCAAACCGACGGGCGGTTCTGCCGCGGCGGATCCCGAGATCAGCGAGGCAAACGATGCCTTGCCGGAGGTGATCGATCCGGACTGGTGGGAGCCCATGGCGTCCCGGATTCAGGTCAGGTCGCCCCTGCCAGTCGCCTCTGTCGAAGCCGAGCCCGAGGCGCCAATCGTCGAAGAGGGTGGGTTTCTTGACGCCGATGCTCGCGATGCCGATCTGGAGGACCAGGATGGCGCCGATGAGGTTGTCGAAGAGACGGCTGTCGAGGATGAGCACGAGGAGGCGGAAGAGCAGCGGGACGGTGTGGCCGCCGCCGACGACATCGAGGACTCGGAGTCGGAGGACAAATCCGGCGACGAGCAGCGCCCTGCGGGCCGACCCCTCATCCCGACCGTCGATAGTGTCGACTCCTTCGACGCGGCACCGCGCGTGGTCTTCGACGAGTCCGAAGAGGTCGAAGAGCCCCAGGTCGCTGCCAGGCGCACCGAACGCGCCGTGTACGTCGACAAGATCTACGATCTCCTCATGTCCCGCTGGAACCCCTCGAAGGATCTGTCGCTGGAGCAGCGGATCCAGGGCGTCACCGGCGATGTGACAGTCCGCCTTGTCATCGAGCCATCGGGTCGCGTGCGGTCCAAGGAAATCGAGCGTTCCTCCGGCAATCCATACCTGGACTATCTCGCCACCCAGGCCGTTCCGAAGAAGCTTCCTCGGTTCCACTCCGAGATGGAGCAGACCGCGCTCTTGCACCCGGTGACGTTCAAGACTCGCCGCTGACCCACTGGATCTCGTCGCGACCCGCTCTGGGATCGAAGTGAGCGACCGCGTCGCTGAGAGTCTGCACGTGATCCAGACCGATCCACGGCAGGACCGTCTTCCACAAACGCTCCTTCGTCCAGCCATTCGCTCGAAGGGTGCGGATGTCGATGTCGCCGTGGGACTTCGAGAGCTTGCGGCCGTCGGTGCTGACGACCATCGGAGAGTGAAGCCAGGTGGGAGGGGTCGCACCGAACGCTCGCCAGAGCTGGATCTGGACCGCGGTGTAGTCGAGCAGATCGGCGCCTCTCACCACCTCTGTGACGCCGTCGGCGATGTCGTCGGCGACCACGGCGAGGTTGTAGGTGTAGACCCCATCGGCCCTCCGCAGGGTCGGGTCCGGGAAGCTGGCGGGCTCGCACTCGACGCGACCGAAGCGGCGGTCCTCGAAGCACACGACTCCCGGCTCGAGTCGGAAGCGAACCGCGCCTTCTTCCAGCTGGTGGGTAGGGCAGTCGCAGCGTCCGTTGGCTTGCTTGAGGTCCTTGCGCGAGCAGCTGCAGCGATAGGTTCGGTCGGAGAGTCGAGCCAGCCACGGCCCATAGTCCCGGAGACTCTGTGGCTCGGTCTCGGCGTCCCAGCTGCAGCCCAACCACCGCAGGTCATCCCGCTGGGCAGCGGCGATATCATCGCGCGCACGACCGCGATCCACGTCCTCGACCCGAAGCAGCACTCGTCCGCCGGACTGGCGTGCGGACAACCAACAAGCCGCGAAGGCCAGGGCGTTGCCGAGGTGCAGATGCCCGGACGGCGTGGGGGCCAGTCGACCGACAGGTCTCAGTACTCGAAGCTCCATTCTCCGCCAAATACCATGATTGTCCCGCCGATGGGAATACCGATGGAATCGGCGGGGTAGCCAGCGACCGGTGTGTCGGAGCTGCGCGGCAGGGTCGTGCGTCGCAGCGTGTGGAACTGCCAGAAGAGGTCGAGCCGGACCGGCCCTTCGGTCAGCTCGAAGGGATCCCAGACCTCGAGTCCTGTTCCAAGGGAGAACATGGAGCGGTCGGCGTCGAGAAGTGCGCTCGAAGAGCCCTGATCGACGAGAGGAGTGGGCTCGACTGCGAAGCCACCTCGGGCGCGAAGGCGCACATACCGCAGGTCGGTGTCGATCTTCCACTCCGGCAGCTGCAGGTCCACGCCGAGGCGATACGCCCAGACCGGTCGCAGAAGGACCTTGAACTCGTTGCCGTCGCGGATCACGTCGTCGATGTTGATGAAGGGCGAGGTGAGCTTGGCGCTGTCGAGCTTAGCGATGTTGAGCTGCATCTTGCTCCAGTCGGTCCACTTCAGATCGCCGTACAGCGTCAGGGTGTCAGCGCGACGGTAGGCGAGCCCCATCTGCACGCGCTGGGGCACGTAGTGGTCGAACACGTTGACGTTCGACGCCAACAAGAGCGCTGCCATATAGGGCTCGAGATCTCCTACATCCTCGATGTCGACGTTGGCTTGGATATCGAGCTCGGTGTCAAAAGCGATGCCGACGGAGCCGTGGTACATCGCGCCGAACACCAGTCCGTCGAGAGGCGGGATCACTCGGCCCACGTCGAACTGCATTCCGACCACGGGTGCGAACTTCGGCACCACCGACAGCGAGATCTCGTGCACGTCGATGACCACATCGGTGACCAGGTCTTCGATGCCGGTAGAGGTCTCCTCGGGACCCACGACCTGGGCGTCCACCGTGAGGGCGATGTCGATCTTGCCGCCGGCCAGGGTCTCGACTGCGCCGCCAATGGATAGGCCGGGGAGGATCTCGCCGCCGATTCCCGCAGCAAACATGAATCGCTCGAGCCGGTTGTTCCACATGAAGTAGGTCGGAAGCTCGGGCTCGAAGGTCTGAAAGCGGATCAGGTTCGCCGTCGGCATCGAGGCGGCGACGCCGAGGCCGAACTTTCCGCCCACATGGCGCCCGATATGGATCTGGACCGCTGTCGTGCTGGCCGGCTGCGCGGAGTACTCGAGCGCGGGATCCTTCTCGTCGACCTGCCCATCCCGGTTTGTGTCCCAGTACAGGGGCGGCATGGCCCGGAAGTTCGGGAAGGCGGCCTGCACCCCTATCCCGGCGGTGGGGCGGCGAATTCGCGACAGACCCGCGGGATTCAGGTACGCCGCAGTCCCGTCTTCCACGACGGCGACGCCGCCACCCCCTGCTCCTTCCCATCGGGCACCCATCCCAAACACGTCCACACCACTTGCGTGGGCGTCGGTGGCGATGAGGTGGCCTACGATGATCGCGGGCCAGAGCACGCTAGCTGTACCCGATCTCGGGAATGGGGATGAGCGCGGCTCGCTTCAGGCGCTTGATCATCTTCTCCGCCGGCACGTTCGGGAGCGCTTCGACCAGGCAGGCGCCGATCCCCGAGAGGTAGGCGGTGGCCATACCCGAGCCGCGATAGCGACCGGTCTGTCCGTCCTTGGTGATGCCATAGCCGTGGGTGAGGAACTTGTCCGACAGCACGCCCCACTGTTTTCGGGGGAAACGCTTGGGATTGAAGAAGAAGAACTTATCGATGGGGCAGTCGGGGTGTGCCGCGACGCCCACGGTCTCGGGAAGATCGGCAGGGTAGGCGCGCTCGCCCTTTGGGTGTGCTGCGGCCAGGACCATGGAACCGGAATCGACGGCGTTTGCGCAGCAGTCGCGCAGCAGGAGTGCCTTGCCCATGTTGGGCGTTCCGAGCGAAAGGTTCACGACCTTGCAGCCGGCCCGGGCTGACGTCTCGATGCCGGCCGCCATGAGCTCCGCAGAGGTGCGCAGTCGCTCCCCCATGATCTTCACGCCCACCAACGTCGCGTCCGGGGCGAGGCGATGCACGGCAGCGGCGATCTCGGTGCCGTGGCCGTTCTGATCTGTGAAGTCCGGCGACAGGAGGGCGTGACCCGTGGCGCCCAGCTGGATGGACCAACCCTCGATCTTCACCCCTTGAAGTCTGGGATCGGAGATGTCGATCCCAGAGTCGATGATGGAGATCTTCACACCCTGACCGGTGTATTCATTCCCCATGTAGCGCATGGTCTTTCACCCGATGTTGGAGGCCACTGTAGGCCTGGTGAGCCCGGCGAGCAAGGGTGCCCGAAGCCGGACTCGCGAATTCTGCGCAACCTTCGCGCCCGGATTAGGCTGGTAGCTATGCTCCGTCAACCCGAAGACCTCGACCGAATCCGCGAGGACCTCGACATATTGTCGGAGATCGGCCACCGCTATGCGGGATCCGAGGGCGAGAGGGCGATGCTCCATCAGGTGAAGAGCCGAATGCCCGACGACGCCAAGGCGCAGATCGAGGGCTTCGTGGCATATACGTCGCCAGCTTTCGTGGTCGGCACCCACTCCCTCGCTCTCCTCGGGGCAGGTCTCCTCGGCTTCTTTCACCCGTTCGCGGCGACGCTGTTGTGCGCTGCGGTGACGTTGAGCCTCGCAGCCGAGGGCTCGGGGCGACTCTCCCTGATGCGTTGGGTTCTCCCAAAGTCGGCTTCCTACAATCTTCATCTCGTGCACAGCGCCAAGAAACCGTTGGGCAGCCTGGTCATCACGGCACCCCTGGACACCCCGCGCTGGCGTCCCGAGCGTCCCGACTGGTTGATCCGGCCTCTCAAGGCTGTTCTGGTCGCCGCCATCGTGGTGACCGCGATCCTCGCGCTGCGTTCGATGGCGGAGCCGTGGGGCCGTCCCACCCAGGGAATGTATGTGGCCTCACTCCTGGTCTTGGGTGCGGCGGTAGCCTTCACAGCCATCGCACATCGGCGCGTCGGTGGAATTCGCGAAGATGCCAGCGGTCCCGCCTCGCTCCTGGCGCTGTCCCGCCGTCTCGACGCAACACCGGTTGCCAATCTCGATGTCTGGATGGTCTTCACCGGGTGTAGCCACGCCTATCAGAACGGCATGCACGCTTTCCTGGCCATGCGTGGCTCCCGACTGATCGATCCCGTACTCGTGATCGCCGTCGACGAACCCGGTCGCGGTGCGCTGGGTGCCGTGGTCTCCGAGGGGCCCCTGTGGCCACAACACCACCGTCCCACCGGCCCGGCGCTGGTCGAGCGGCTTCGCTGGGCGGGGGCGACGATCCCAGCGGTCGACCACGTGAGTGTCACCGATGCACGCGCCGCGCTTCTTTGGGGCTATCGGGCCCTGGCTTTGGTAGGCGATGATGGGGAGAGTACCCCGGTGTCGACCGCGGAAGCCACGGATGTCATGGAGTCACTAATTAGGTTATATGCCGAAGATTTGGCTCGCGTGCCATCGAGCATCCCCCTGTCTGTCGAGGCAGAGGTCTCTTCTTGATCGTCGCTCTGGCGATCGCGCAGGCTGCTATCGGCGCCGACGTCACGGGTCGGGTCGTGGACTCCAGCGGTGTCGCTGTCCCGGGTGCGACGATCGCCCTGTACGACCAGCGACTCTCCTACGCCCTCGACACCAGCGACGACGATGGGGCCTTCGAGCTGTTGGGACTTCCTGCCAACGCCTATCGGGTCCGGATCTTGCCGCCGCGGGAGGCCAACCTCGTCGAGCGCTATCTGCCCGATGTCTTCGACCTCTGTGACGGCGAGGTCTTCGAGCTGAAGCGCAACGGCGATTTTGCTCTCGGTGATGCAGTCGTCGAAGCAGGAGGGCGGATCACCGGCCGCCTCCTGGACTCCTCGGGGCAACCCGTAGAGGGCGCACTCGTCACGAGCCACGCCAGTGCCAGTGCCGACGCCAGCCAGTCCCGGTACGCCAACTCCGATGCCGGCGGGCGCTGGACCCTGTCAGGACTCTCCCTCGACAGCGGCTCGGACTACGTCGTCGAAGTGGAGGTGGAGGGGTGGCCGGATCAGTACCTGCCGGGCGTCTACCAGACCGAGCTCGCGCCGTTGACCTCCTTTGTCGAGCTCGAGACCGACTACATCGATGTCGGAGACCACTCCATGCTGGACGGCATCACTGTGAGCGGGACCGCGGTCGGCCCGGCCGGTGTGGTGACCAGCGGAACGGCGTTTGTCTACTCTCCGTCGCAGCTCATCGAGGTTCCCATCGAGGCCGACGGCTCCTGGGCTGTAACTGGACTACCCCCCGGGGATGTGCTCGTCTGGGCGGAAGTCGACGGTCTAGCGACGACCTACTACCCCGATGTCGACCGCCCCCTGGGTCGGATTTCCGTCGTTGAAGAGGGCAGTGTGCTGGTGGATGTCGAGCTGACTCTTCCGGCCGAATCGAGGATTGTCGGCCGCATTATCGCCGATACTGATCTGTCCGAGGTCACGCTGCTCGCATACAACGACGACCGAACCGTTGCGGTCTCCACCCTCGTTACGAGCGATGGCCGCTTCGAGGTCGGCGGGCTCCATGGCGGCAACTACACCATTCAGGTCTTTGGAGAGGTCGCCGGGTTGGTCAGCGACGAGCTGCGGGACGAGACCGGCCACCCACAGATCTTCTCTGTACCGGTTGCCGACACGCTGGACCTGGGCGACATGGACGTGCCCGCTGGTGCCGTCATCAAAGGCACGGCAGTCGACGCCTACTCGGGCAAGCACGTCTATGGAGCCTTCATCTACGCCGAGAGCGAAGAACAAGGCATCATCACCCTCGCCGTGGCCGACGACCGCGGTCGCTTCGAGCTCTCCGGGCTTCGCGAGGGGACCTATCGTTTGTGGGTGGACTACCAGCACTATTGTGATGGCGATCAAGACTGGGTGCCCAGGTATTGGCCGGATGTCGTCAACCCTGTGCTGAACGGATCCGTACAGATCCAGACTGGCGAGACCGTGCAGTGGAATCCGAGCATGCCTCCGGATGGCGACCACGACCAGATGGATGATGTCTGGGAATCGGACTCGGGTCTCGACAACCGCCGCGACGATGGTGCCGAGGACCCGGACGGTGATGGCTTCACCAACCTCGAGGAATATCAGCTCGGAACCGATCCACTGGACGGCAGGAACCGACATGGCTGCGGGTGTGGCGGGGGGCGGAACGGGATCTGGCTATTCCTGCTGTTGCCGCTGTTCCGGCGGCGCTCCTGAGTTCGGTCGCATTCACAAGGAGAGAAACTTTAACCCTTGTGAATTCGATGTATAGTCGAGATTGGATTATTGGGGCGACCCAAACACTGGAGGAGAAACAATGCGCAACTACGTGCTCAACCCATGGGCTACTGCTGGCCTACTGGCCGCACTCTCGATTCTTGGACTCGCCTGTGGCGATGGCAAGACCGATACGGCGGACAGCGGCGAGTCAGACACCGACACCGATACCGACACCGACACCGACACCGATACCGACACCGATATCCCGGTCACGACTGGATTCGCTCGCGTGGTCAACCTGCTCGTCGACCACACCGCCGGGGTGAACATCCACCTCAACGATGACCCGTCGCCCATCAACACCGACGCGTTCCTGACCGGCAGCAACACCGACGCTACCGGTCTGGACTACGTGCCGTTCCCCGCGGCCGACTACAAGGTCGACTTCAAGGACTACGCGGACGACACATCGGCCCTCGTCGTCGAGCCGGTCACGGTCGTGCTCGGCCAGTATCAGACCATCATCGCTACCGGCTCCGAGTACGCTGGCGCCAATATCGATCCGATGTTTGGGCCGAACTCGATCATCGTCATCGACGACATGACCGCTCCCGGTGCGGGCAACCACCGGCTGTCCTTCTACCTGACTTCGCCCGGCCTGCCCGGTGCCAGTGTCTGGGTTGGCGGGGGCGCCACCGCCACCGCTGGCACTTCGGTTGCCTATAATGCCGGTACTACCTGGACGGTGGCCTCGGGTGCCTCGACGATCTACATCGACATCACCATGGACGACATCGCTGACGCGTCCTTCGACATCACGCTAGCCGATGACGCGTTCTCGTACGTGTACCTGCTGCCGGACGCCATGGGCAACCCGCTCGCGACCATGCTGCACCACGTCCGCGGCGTCGACAACACGCCGTACATGCCGAACCCGTAGAGGGAGCGGCCAGACGGGCCGCCTCGATCGCGCATCCAAGGGTGTTCGGTCTGGGCGGCCCCCTTGTTGGATCGGTGGCCATCGAGACAGCAAATGACGTTTTCCGGGAGCTGGTCCCCGGTCCGACTACCGACCAGCCCCGCGGCGGCCTGGATGGACGGCGTCCACCGCGCCAAGAAAATGTCGAATGAAGGCTTGTAACCAAGTCTCTTGGTGACCCGGGCTCGGGCTCCCGGTGCGTGCAGACGGCGTGGCCCAGCCAGTGCCAAGTTCGCGGGTTTGGTCACTTTGTGCGATCGGGTGCCAGCCGGCGCCCAGATGTACTCAGGAAAGGCGGCGGCGCCGCCGATACACCAGATATGCTGAGTGTGATGAACATGCTCTCCCTGCTCATTGGATTCTCCCTCCTGGCGACTCCCGCCGAGGCAAAGAAGGTGCGCAAGGGACAGCCAGATGGGTTCGTCGCGTTCTATGTGGCCGGCGTGATCGGTGGTGAGAGCACGAACGTGCTCATCCTCACCAACAAAGAAGAAGACATCATGGTCCCGATCACCGTCAACGAGTCGGCTGCCATGAGCATCTCGCTGCGCAACCACCGCAAACGGTTCGAGCGCCCCCTGACCCACGACCTCATCGACTCCGTGGTGGGGCTACTCGGAGGCGAGATCGTCGAGGTCCGAATCGACGAGCTCATCGACGGTGCCTACACCGCCTCGATCGACGTGAAACACAAACGCCGTGTCCACACCCTGGACGCGCGCGCCTCGGATGCTGTGGCCCTGGCCCTGGGTCGGCAACTGCCGGTGTATGTCGCTGACGCGGTCCTCGAGGCCACGGCCATGGTCGAGCCCGAGCCCGAAGACGAAGTGGTCATTCGGCTCTAGGTTCTGCGCCCGGTTGATTTCCTCTGCATCCTCGTCCACTGAAGCCGCAGCTGTCACAGGGGCGAGGTTCGGTGATGGCTCGGCTCTCGACCTCTGCCCACGGCCGTCGTGAGGTGTCGGCGACCTGCTCGAGGAGGCCCTCGACGGCGGCGAGGTCGGATGGCTGCCAGGGCCCGAGGCGGTGAGATGCACCGAGTGCCGTGAAGTAGACCTCACCCGCGACAACGCCGCCTTTCCCATTGGCGCGGAGCACGCGGTCTGCAGCCCACCCATAGGCGAGGAGCTGCGATCGGTGGCGCTCTGCGGCGTCCGCGGGAGAGCCGACGACCGCCTCGGACTTGTAGTCGAGGACCACCCAGCCCGAGGCGTCCCGATACAGACGATCGATCTGTCCACGGAGCACAACCGGGCCCGCAGCGACGCTGAATGGGACTTCGGAGCGTCCGGTAGCGTCCAGCGCCCGCTGGAGATGAGGGTCGGCGCGGGTGCGGCGTGTGTGTTCGAGGAGCTTCGGGAGCAGGGCTTCTGCTTCATCGCGGGTACAGCCCTCTGCCAATGCTCGCCCCAGCCAGCGCGTTCGGATCAGGGCCTCATCATCGACCGCGTCGTCCTCCAGGATGCTGTGGATGACCTGTCCACGGGCGGCCGCCAGGGTTCGAGCTAGCTCCTTGGCACGGAAGGTTGTCTCTGGGATCCCAAGGAAGTGCCTGCGATACCAGCGTGCTGGGCAGGAGGCGTGCAGGTCGAGGGCCGAGGCCGACAGCTGGACCGACTCGTCGGCACTGATCTGTGGCGTGGCCCGAGCGGCGGGGATGGGGGGTGCCTTGGGCAAGGCAGGCACAGGCAGCCCCTCGATCTCCCTGCGACTCCGGACTCGCGTCGACGGGGGCAAGACGGCAAGCAGGATCTCGGCCCAGCTCGGCTGACGAGGTGGGTCGTCAGTCTCTCGCGGTGACTCGCCGACCAGGATCAGGTGATCGCGTGCGCGAGTGGCGGCCACATAGAAGAGCCGTCGATACTCGGCATACTGCTCGTTCCGCCTCACGTCTCGCAGTGCGTTCAGCAAGCCTGGACGCGTGCGCCGTTGCACATCTGCCGCGCTGTCGACAACCGAGGTCGCGATTCTCCAGCGCCCGTCGCTCAACCTGGCGACGGCGAGGGGGTCGTTGTCGGGTCGTGTCCTGGCGTTGAGCTCCGGAATGAGGACCACTGGGAACTCTAGGCCCTTGGCGGCATGCACGGTCATGACCACCACCCTCGCTTCGGTCGGGGCGATGACGGCCTCGGACTCTCGGGCTTCGGCCAGGACCAGCGCCAGAAACGCCTCGGAGGCCTCGAGCAGCCCGTCGGCGCTGCGATCCTCGAAGCTTCGGGCCAGCTCCACCAGGCGATTGGCGTTCGCCCGAGCCTGAAGCGCGGCTGCTCCTCTCTCCAAATACCAGGCTCCAGCGGCTAGATCGGCGAGGATTCGCGTGAGCTCGGACACGCCGATCCGGTATCGCAGGGCGAGGAGTTCGCGATACCGAGACTCGGCTCTCCGCACGCGTTCCGGGATTCTGTCAGCGAGATCAACTCGTCCGAAGGCGGCCAGGTCGTTCAGATCGAAGATGTCCTGATCGGTGAGACAGAACAGCGGCGAGCGCAGCATTCCGACGATCGAGGCGGGCGTGCCAGTGGCCAGCGCGTGCAGGGTGTTCACCAGATCCACCACCTCGGGCCGAGTCCAGAACCCGACCCCTTGGGCGACGACGAAGGGCACGCCAAAGCGGCGCAGCGCGGCCTCATAGTGTTGGAGGTGAGTGCGCCTTCGGAGGAGGATGGCGATGGGTGGGGTGGGGTGGGCCAGCAGGTCCTGGAGGTGGTCGGTGAGCAGCTCGGCGGCGATCAGCCTTGCGCAGGCCTCGGATTCCCAGTGCTCGTCATCGGCGTCACCGAGGATGGCGCTGACGGAGCCGCCGGCTTCCACTCGTCCGGCTCGGAGCGCCTCGTAGGGGGCCTCCCAAGGTGCGACGTCGTCGTTTGGAGGGGCGAGGATGTGCGGAAAGACGGCATTGAACCAATCGATGAGCTCTGGGCGACTCCGGAAGTTGTCGGCGAGCAGGACTGGAGTCGTGCCCATGGCGGCGGTCGCTTGGCGGAAGATCGTCACATCGCCGCCTCGAAACCCATAGATCGCCTGCTTGGCGTCGCCGACCAGGAAGATGCGGTCGTTTGGTCCTTCTCCCCGGCCCAGGGCGCGGACGAGAGCCCACTGGAGCTCGTCAGTGTCCTGGAACTCATCGACCATCAGGTATCGAAAGCGGCTCCGGAGGGCGTCGCGAACCTGGGAATGCTCGAGGACGGCGCGCACCGCTCGGATCTGCATATCCGCGAAGTCGATCTGTCGGTTATCGGCGAAGATTCGGTTCAAATGCCCGTCGGCGTCAAGCACCCAGCGGCCGAAGGCACCGAGGGCGATGAGTAGGTCTCGGTCGGCGGTCACCGGGAGTCGGCGGCTGATCTCTGCGCGTTCCTGCCAGTCGCTGCAGCGGTCCTGGAGAACTTGCATCGCGGCCCTGGCTCTCTTGTAGCGGCGCAGGTCTGGCCAGCTCGCTTTCCGGCCGATCACAGTGTGGTGGTCGAAGCGGCGGAGACGGCGTTCCCGGGTGAGGACACATGCCAGCGCCGCGCGGTAGTCGTCATAGGCGGCGAGGGCGACTTCCATCGCGCCTTGTCCGGGTGGCCTGGGGGCTGCGAGTCGCTGGAGAGTGGCTTTCAGCTCGACGATCCACGGACCTCCCGCTGGGGCGGCGACGCGAGACATCATCTCCAGGGTGGGGCGGGCGGTCTCGTCGACGAACCGGCGCGCTTCTCGAGGGGTGAGCGGTGCCTCGGCGAGCCAGGTGGCCAGGTCCACTTCGCCCCGCGAGTGAGCTCGGAGGGTCTCGAAGAGCACGCCTCGCCGGTGGAGCGCAGTGCGTCCGGCAGACATCAGGCTGTGTCGACTGCCGAGGGCATCGAGCAGGAGCGGCAGGTCGTCAGGGCGCTCTCGAAAGAGCTGCTGCAGAGCGCGATCCAGGGCGCGATCGGTGGCCTGGCTGGCCTCGATGTTGTCGGCGACGGTGGTGCGGGTTCCGACTCCGGTCTCCGCGGGGAATTCTCGGAGAATAGCGGCGCAGAAACTGTGAAACGTGCCGATTCTTGCCCGCTCGAAGCTATCGCGTAGGCGATCGATGGCAAGGGTGAGGTGAGCGCCCATTGCAAGGTTGTCTGGCCCGCCGTGTGCATCGAGCTGTGGGCGTTGGGCACGGATCGCGTCCGCTAGCGACAGCAGGCGTCGATAGCAGCGTTCCGCCATCTCGGCGGCGGCCTTCTCCGTGAAGGTCAGGACCAGCACCGACTCGATGTCGGGCATGCCCCGCTGCGCCAACTGCAGCAGGAGGTGCACGTACCGCAGAGACAGGGTGTGGGTCTTGCCGGCTCCGGCGCCAGCAGTAACGACGACCTCGCGATCGAAGCGCATCGCCTCCCGCTGTGCCCCAGTGAGCAAGAGGGAGGGATCGGCCCAGTCGATGTGGACCCCATCCGTTCCGACGGTGAGCCTCATCGTGGCCCTCGGGAGTGATCAACTCGGCAGATTCGCCGATGGGGGCACCAGGCACATCCCGCGTCGGTGGCGCGGTGGGCTGTGGTCGGGAAGCGTCCCGCGGCGAGGTTCTCTGCATCCTCGGCCGCCGCTTCCCAGAGGGGTTCACGCGCCGAATCTGACAGGTCGATGGCCTTGGTTCTTCGCAGGTTGTCCGGTTTCTTGAGCGTCAGGAAGCTCGCCGTCACCGGCATTCCGGGATGCAGCCTCGCCAGGGCCTCTGCATAGGCGACGGGCTGGAGCGCGAGGCCGAGTGCGACCTGACGCTGGGACGGGGCGGTACCGGTCTTATAGTCGGTGATAGCTAGTGTTCCGGCGACGCGGTCCACACGATCGATGGAGCCGCGGAGGCGGATCGGTCCGATGTCGAGCCCCGAGAACGGGATCTCCACGCCCAGCGGGCTTGCCGGGACACCAGCGTCGATTTCGCTGTCGAGCCACGCCTTCAGGAGCCCGGCCGGCGTCTCGTCGATCAGGCCGGCGAGCCAGCGGCTTCGAGCGTATGCCTGCATGATCGGTTCGAAGCCGCCGTCCGCCTCCACCTCGTCGAGCACCTCGCAAGCGACAGAGTGCAGGCTGGCTGCCGCGGCACGACGATCCCTCTCGCCGGCGAGGGGAGCGAGGCTCCGACGGGCGAGGAACCGCTCTAGGATGCGATGCAAGGCTGTGCCGCGGCGGCGGGGTTCGAGCTCCTCAGACCACTCCTCCTCCATCCGCAGAGCGAGGACGCGGTCGTAGGCATATCTCGCGGGGCAGCGTATGTATCCCTCGAACGCCGTTACGGGGATGGACGGGGGTAGCGGCGGCGGTCGGTCGAGGATGCCGCTGTACACTCCCGGCTCGGGTGCGGTGCGCTGTGTCCGAAGATCGCGCTGTGCTGCAGTCCAAGCAGGATCGCTCGGTGGCGGTCGGTCGTCGGAGCCGAGCTCACTCACCACCAGGTCACCGAGGGCGGGACCTCCAGTGGTGGGCAGGGCGAGCAAGTCGGCGAGCACCGGAGACGGGGCGATGTGACGCCCGTCGCGAGTGGCAGGCCAGGACAGGTTGACAGCGATCATGCTCGGGTCTCCCAGTGCGTTCCGAAGCAGGGAACACAGGAGATACCTGGCTTCTTTGAGGGGATCGACAGGGTCGAGCTGACGCTGCAGGCGACCGGGGATCAGACCCGTCCCGGACCTCATCCTTGGAAAACCACCCCGCGCGAGGCCCCCCAACCACACCCGCTCCGGCGTCAGTCCTCGCAGCTCGAGCACCCCGACCACTGCAACCCTCTCGTCGCTCGGGGGATCTGGATACCAGCTCGCCCGTTCGATGGACCGCTGCAGATGGGCGGCGAGACGGTCGGCAGGCCACGACTCCCGCGACACTAGCGTCATGTTCAGCACCAGTGAATCCACCGTCTGCAGCAGTGCGGCCCACACCTTCAGCGACCGATCCGAGCCGTCCGCGTGGAGACCCAGCTCCTCGGCAGCTCCGAGCAGATGCTCCCTCCAGTCGCCGGGTGACATGGGCTGGGTGAGTCGACCGAGGGTGTCGCAGACCGGCTGCATCGCTTCGAGGGTCTGGCGGATGGCTTCGAGTTGATCGAGCTTTTGTGCGCGTTTTGCCCAACCGACGAGCGTGGGCAACCAGTGGTCAGGTCTGCCGCCTCGGACCCCGGCGGCGCGACACCACTCCAGGAGCTGCATCGGAGGCACCGGCAGGTTGGGGTGGAGCTGATCGAGGAGCTGCAGCAGGCCGCTCAGCGGGAAGGAGTCGAGGGCCAGCGTCGCGATTCGCACGAGGGCCTTTGCGATCGGCGCGCGCCCAAGGGGCATTCCCGCGGCGATGGTATGGGGGATCCCCCGGGCGTCGAAAGCGTGGCGAACGCTGCTGGCGCGCTCGTCGAGATCGGGCAGAGCAACGACGCATCCGCCAGGTCTCTGCCCGTCTTGAATCGCCCGCTGCACCTGGTCGGCGATGGCCGCGATCTCTGCCGTGGGGTCCGACGCGCGCCCAAGAGAGATCTTGCCGAACAGCGCTTGGGCCTCGGCGGGGTCGTTGGCGGGGACTGACGCGGCTCCGTAGATCAGATCGGAGAGGTCGGCGGCCTCTGCTGGGGCGGGGGGACTCCAGGGTTCGACTTCGATCACGCCCCGCTCCCCGGCGACGTGGATCGAGGCCTCTCCCGTGGCGATCCAGGCATCGAACAGGGCCTTTCGCAGCGGCCGAGTCGCGGCAAAGGGCTTCAGGGAGTAGCCATCGATGTCGTCGTACTCGAAAAAGAACCCGGCTTCTCGTCCGCCCAGGTCGCGACCGGTCTCCAGGGACAGGACCACGTGGGCTCCGGCGGCGGACCAGGCGCGGCAGAGGGCTATCAGCACCGCGACTCGAAGCGGACTCGGCTGGAGGATGTCGTCGATGACCACCGAGTGCGTCTGTCGGAGCCACTGGAGGAGGGTTGGGGGGGGCGCGGCGAGTAGCCCACACAGGGCGGTGAGGGCTGTCGGTTCGGTGATGAAGCCGGTCAGCTGGTGCACCTCTCTGTTCAGCGCGCGCAGGGCGTCGTTCAGCTCGCCGTCGTGGCTGCTTCCCTCGATTTTGAAACGTCCGGATTCAGCTGTTCGAAGCAGCAACCGAGCCAGATCAGCTCCAACTTCTTCGGAGGTACCTGCAGAATCCAGCCACGGCCAGCGGCCAGCCCCTGTGGCGACGAGTCGGTCCCCGATGAGCTCGAGAGCCTGTTGCGGGAGGATGTTCCGACCGTCTCCGTGGCGAGTCCACAGCGAACCGAGCAGCTCGCCGAAGACGCGAACTGGGGGCGAGAAGCAGTCCAGATCGCGAAAGGTCCGTTGCATCAAGGCGCGCTTTCGCCAGGTGTCGGTCACGTAGAGAAAGGTCGGATGGCCATAGGGATCGACGCCAGAGAGCATCTCGTCGGGGATGGCCCGCCGGCGGCGCAGCCTCGTCTTTCCCAGAAGCAGGCGGATCGAGCCCATGTCTATGTGCGACGCAGCTCGATGGCGTAGACGGGCTCGCCCTTGAGCCGGAACTTCTTCTGGTAGTTGGTCTCGATGTCGTTGGGCCAGGGTGCCGGGCCAGTGATCACGTCGTCGGAGCGCCCCGTGATCTCCAGGGGCAGGCCGTCGAGCAGGCTGGGCACCCTGCCGATGTTGTCCTCGAAATCGCTCTTCAGTCGGAACCAACCACCGGGCTGGAGGAGGCGCACCACATCTTCCAGGAACCACCGCGAGATCAGGCGATTCTTCTCGTGGCGGATCTTTGGCCACGGGTCGGGGTGGTTCACGTAGAGGCCAGCGAGGGTGCCGGGATCGAACAGGTCATCGAGGTAGGCGGCGTGGTAGCGCGCGATCAGTGCGTTCTTCAGTCCGGCGCCGTCGATCTTCTTTGCGCACAGCACCACCCGTTTGTAACGGAGCTCGACACCGAGCACGTTCCAGTCGGGATTGCGCTGGGCGAACTCTCGGAGAAAAAACCCGTTGCCCGGGCCGATCTCGACGTGTAGGGGGCGATCCTCGCCCAATCCGAAGCGGTCGCTCCAGTTGCCGCGATGCTCCCAGGCCTGGGCTGCGGTGAGCAGCGTCGGGCCCCAGGTTCGGTGCGAGCGCACAAAGGGGTTGATGTCGGCGTGCTGGTATTCCTCGGGCATGCGATCTTGGAACCGAGGCCCGTCGTCGCGCGGTCGATCAGCTTGCGGAGTTGGCCTTCCACGCGCTCCCATCGTTGTAGATCTCCTTCTTCCAGACGGGCACGCGAGCTTTGAGTTCCTCGAGGGCGTGCCGGCTCGCTGCGTAACACTCCGCGCGGTGTGGAGTCCCGACCGCGATGACCACGGTCGGCTCTCCGATTGGCACGATACCGGTACGGTGGACAATTGCTGTCCGGGTTCCAGGCCAGCGCTTCGCGATATCCGCCCCGATCTCCTCCATCACCGGCACCGCCATGGCCTGGTAGGCCTCATAGGCGAGCTCGACGACCTCTCGACCGTCGAAGTTGTTGCGGGCGACGCCCTCGAAGACGAGGATCGCGCCGAAGCCCGGATCGTCGACGGCGTGGCGCACCTTCTCGACATCGATGACGTGGTCGACCACCTCGAACATCAGCCACCTCCGAGGGGGGGAAGAAAGGAGATTTCGTCGCCGTCGGCAAGTGCCTCTGATCCCAGCGCGTAGTCGAGGTTGCGGGCAAACGCCACGGGCATCGCAATAAGCGGACTATCGGCGAAGAGCTGGGCGTAGAGCGCCGCGAGGGAGGTCCCGGCAGCGACCTCTACGGTCTCCTCGGTGCAGCCCTTCTCTTCTCGCAAGGCTGCAAAGTAGAGAACCTTTACCTTGAGCATCGTTCCTCCGGCGCGCCAATTAACTCGGCTCGGACTTGAACTCGGCGCCAAAGCAGGCAAAAATGGTTGCAGGGGCGAGGGGGAGTCTCCTTGCGGGCGCCAATCATCAAATCGATCGCGGCCTTGGCGAGGGTCACGGGGTTGATTGCGCTTTCGTCCTGTATCGAGTTCGGTCTCGACCCGATCGACTCAGGCGAGGCGCCTAATCAGCTCGTGGCTGTCATGGATGAGTTCGTCCAGGCCCCGCTGCCTGCCGTGGACATCCTCTTTGTCGTCGACGACACCGCTTCCATGGGGCAGGAACAGGAGGCGTTGGGCGACGACTTCTCCGCATTCTCCACAGATCTCGCTCAGTCTGGAATCGGCTGGCAGATCGGCGTCGTCACGACCGACATGGCTTCAGACTCGGCCGGAATCCTGCGCGGCAACCCGTGGATCTTGACACCCGATACGGACGATCTCGACCTCCGCTTCTCAGAGATGATCGAGGTCGGCACCTCAGGAAGCGCCGACGAGGCCGGACTCGCCGCTGCCGTTCTCGCCCTCGAACTCACCGAGCCAGGCGGGGTGAACGCGGGATTTCGCCGGGAGGGAGCTGGACTTCACGTGATCTTTGTGTCGGATTCCGACGATAACAGTGACGCCTATCTCGACGATCCGGTGGTGTCTTTCCTTGCAGCCCTCGCCGGAGAAGGCACCGAGGAGGTCCCGGCGGTTGCATCGACACTTTCCGGTGACGTGCCGGCGGGGTGTGTGTCGGTGATGGGCACGGCTGGGGCGGGCCATCGGTATGCCCAGGTCGCGCAGTCCAGCGGCGGCGTCGAAGTCTCCATCTGCGCCCCGGACTTCACGCCGCTTCTCGAGACCCTCGGACACGCGACTGTCACGTATCTACGCAGCTTCAGGCTCTCCGAGATCCCGTTGCTCGACTCCGTTCGCGTCACGGTCGACGGCACAGTGGAGACCGAGGGTTTTGTCGTCGACTACGAGCTTGGCGTCGTGACCTTTGACCTCCCGCCCGCAGCCCAGGCCCAGGTGGCCGTCTCCTACTTGGTGGGCAACGAATAGCCGTGAACACTCTGCTTGCCGCAATACCCCTGTTCTTTTGGGACTTTTCGGTCTCCGATCAGGGGTTTGTATCCAGCGGCGATATCGGCCAGTGGTCCTGGGGAGTGTGCTCCACGGGTCCGGCAAGTCCCGATGCCGTGTGGGGCACGAACCTCACTGGAAACTACCTCAACGATGCCACCGAGTACCTCGAACTCCCCCCCCTGGACCTCACTGGAACCACGCAGCCGGTGCTCGTTTTCCGTCACTGGCATGGGATACGAGCCGGTGATTTTGGGCTGGTAGAGGTCGATGACGGCGGCGGTTTCGTACGGGTAGAGCCCATTTACGATTACCCGGATCCCTCTGGGTTCACGGGCCAGAGCGACTGGCGGGACACCTCGGTGGATCTGACGGGGTTTGGGAACACACCTCGGGTGCGGTTTGCCTTCACCGCCGACGCTAGCGTGTCCGACGACGGATGGTATCTCAGTAACGCTGCGCTCTTTGACGGGGACGCCACCCCGCCAGTGGTCTCCGCCCTTGTCCTGCCCTTCGATACTCAGGAGCTCGTTGCCGGATATCCGATCTCGCTGCTGGCGTTGGACGACGTCGCGGTAACGGCGGTGGATCTTTACGTGAGCATCGACAGTGGCCCCGCGACCTTCATCGCCTTCACGAATACTGGCGGAGGGAAGTGGGACGCAGAGATTCCAGCCCAGAGCCCAGATACCGACGTGACTTGGTATGCGGTCGCCACCGACGGGACGCAGACAACACGCTTCCCGGGCGTCGTGGACGAGGCTTTCCGGGTCTTCCTCGCAGCGCCAGAGAACTTCCGCGGTCCGGACTCGAACCGCCTCGTCGGGAACGAAGTCACGTTGTCATGGGATGGGCCGGTCTCGCCGCACTCTGTGGTGTCCTACCAGGTGGACGACACGGTCAACTCGCAAGATGTGACGGGCCTCGAGGCGACGGTCTCCGTGGACGCCGACTCGCCACTGGCGTGGACGGTCACGGCGGTCTACGACGCCGGCCCAGGCGATCCGAGCGAGCTGCTCGAACTCGATGTCGAGGTTCCGGAACTCGATCCGATGTCTCCCCCGGGCGCCTTCCAGGGTGATGTGGTTCGCGTCCAGATTCGAGGTGCTTCGCTCTATATGTTCCAGGACGACACCGAGTTCGATGTCGGTGCTGACATCGAGGTCAGCGAACTCTGGGTCCACGACGTGAACACCGCCTCGGCGATCCTGACGATCTCCGAGGACGCCGAAGTCGGGCCGAGGGCTGCGCGGATCACCGGCACCGAGGGTGGGTTCACGTTTGCCGATGCCTTCGTGGTGTTGGATGGCGCCGCTGCGCCCAGGATCGTCGAGGTCTCTCCGATGTTCGGGATCCAGGGCGACGATCTGACCGTTCGAGTCACCGCCAGCCAGGATTTCTCGGGGCCCGTGGTGGTCGAGGCCGGCGAAGACATGGTCGTCACGGACGCCATCCTCAAGGATGACTTTGTGCGAGTGAAGCTGGTGATCAACAACAGCGCCCGCATTGGGACGCACACCTTGGTGCTGGACGACGGCGTGCGGCTCTGGACCGCAGATTTCGAGGTGCGAGAACGCATCTACACCGGCTCAACTGGGTGCCAGGGTTGCGCTACCACTGGTGAACCTGGTCCAATGTGGCTGCTTCTCCTGCTCTTATTTGGGGTAAGACGGCCCAGTTGAGCGCCATCCAGCTAGGCAATTTCCAGTTGGTCTCACAAATCGGTCGAGGCGGCATGGGCGAGGTCTGGCTGGGTGAGCACCTCAAGGACGGCAGTCAGGTAGCTATCAAAGTCCTCACCACTCGCCGGGCCACAGACCGCCGATACCGGCGTTCATTCAGGAATGAGGCGCGCGCAGTTGCCGCTCTGGACCACCCGAATATCGTCGATATCTTCGACTTCGGTGAGCTGAGTCAGGAGGCCGTGATCCGCTCGGGAAACCGGTATCGCGCCGGCACCCAGTACATGGTCATGGAGCTCGTCGATGGTGGAACCCTGTCCGCTCACCGCGGCAAGCTGCACTGGCTGATGCTCAAGGCGAGCCTCATGTCCCTGCTCGACGCCCTCGCCCACGCCCACGCTCGCGGCGTGATCCACCGGGATCTCAAGCCCGGAAACGTGCTCTACGGCACCGGCGGTTCGTCGATCAAGCTCACCGACTTCGGTCTCGCCCACGCCGTGAACCGCGAGGGCCTGACCATGGATACGCCTCGCGCCAATGTTGGCGGAACTCCTGCCTATATGGCACCCGAGCAGTTCTATGGGAACAACCGGGATGTCGGGCCGTGGAGTGATCTGTACGCTCTGGGCTGTCTGGTGCACACAATGGTGAGGGGCAATCCACCTTTTGGCCGAAAACCCTGGCTGGAGGTGGCGAATGGGCACCTGTACCGGCGTCCACCCCCGCTCTTGCCAAAGATGGTGCTTCCGATCGGATTCGAAGACTGGGTCGCGGGTCTATTGGAGAAGAACCCGGCAGATCGCTATCGCCGCGCCGCAGACGCCGCCTGGGATCTGGAAGAACTAGAGGATCCGACGGAGGAATTCCACCGACCGCCCAGGACCGAGGCACCGACGCTGCTCATCGAGAAGCTTCGATCGCGCTCAGGTCTGACGGACAGCTCGGCCATGGAGTCGGCGCCCCACAGCCAGACGACTCTGATCTGGGGAGGGCGAGACACCCTGGTCCCGGCCCCTTCGATGGCGTTCGACCAGGAAGTCAAGCAGGGTCCTTCTCCGAAAAATCCGCCTCCGTTGCCGTTTTCCTGGCGTCGCCCCACGCCGTCCTCTCGAGATCGATCCCGGGTGGGTGGCACGTCGCTGTTCGTGCACCGCACGCTGGCAATGGTCGATCGCGAGCCGGAGAGGCAGGCGCTCTGGTCCGCGCTTCGATCGGCGCGGCAACACGGCCACCCCCGGGTGGCGTTGGTCCGTGGCAGCGCCGGTTGCGGCAAGACTCGCTTGGCCGAGTGGCTCTGTCAGCGCGCTCACGAGATGGGTGCCGCACAGATTCTCCGGGCCGTACACAGTCCGATCGCAGGACGTGCGGACGGTCTCGGGCCCATGCTGGAAGGCTATGTTCGCTGTGCGGGACTCGAGCGCGAGGAGGTCGTCGAGCGCGTCGTCGGAACCCTGGCGAGGCTGGGGATCGAAGACGACGATCAGACCAGGGCGCTGACCGAGATCGTGCTTCCAACCACACCTGCAGAGCGCGAGAGTGGCGTCGGTGAGCTGAAGTTCTCCACGGCGAACGAGCGTTATGCGGTGATGCGGTCCTTCCTGGAGACCTGCGCGGCGCGACGTCCGCTCGTACTGTTGGTCGAGGACGTGCAGTGGGGTCTGGACGCGCTGGAGTTCGTCGAGTCGCTGCTGCGGGAGACTCCCAACGACAAGGCCATTCTCGTGCTGATGACCGTGCGAGACGAGGATCTGGAGGCCTCGTCTCTGGCGTCGTCTGTCTTGGAGGTCATCGAGGCCCACCCGCGGGCCGAAGTCCTCACCCTCGGCCCCCTCGCGCCCGCCGACAGCCAAGTTCTGATTCGAGAGCGGCTCGGGCTGGATCCCGACCTGGCGGCGACCGTCGAGGCGCGTACCCAGGGCAATCCGCAGTTCGCCGTCAGTCTCGTCAGCGGCTGGATTGGCCGGGAGGTGCTGGAGCGTGGGGAGCGCGGCTGGCGGCTCAGTGCCGGTCAGCAGGTCGAGATCCCCGACGACCTGTTCGAGGCGTGGAGCAACACCATCGATCGGCTGCTGGCCAACCGGTCCAACGACGATGGTGTCGCCCTCGAGCTCGCCGCAGTTCTCGGAACTCAGGTCGACGTGGCGGAGTGGCGGGCGGTGTGCGGCAAGTCGACCATTCGCCCCTCGAGTACCCTCCTCGACGCAATTCTCAACAGACGGCTTGGACGCGGTGAGAACCCAGATGTTTCCTGGCAATTCGCGAACGGGATGGTCCGTGAGAGCCTGCTGCGTAGGGCTCGCGACGCCGGCCGCTGGGAACGTCACCACCGGGTCTGCGCCGAACGACTGACTGGGGAGCTCGACGTGTTGCAAGCGGAGCGCCTGTCCCGTCATCTCGCCGCTGCTGGCGAAGACGCTGCGGCCCTCGAGCCGATGTTGCAAGCGGCGGCCGGGCATATCGAGACCGCAGAGTTCAGGGCTGCACAGGCCATGTTGGTGGAGCTCGAACAGGCCATGGGGCGCCTGAAGCTGCCCAAGACGGAGCTTGCCTGGGCCAAGACCTGGGTGCTTCGCGCCAGGCTGTACCGACATCGGCGCGAGCACGCCGAGGCCATCGACTACGCGGCGAAGGCAGCGGAGATCGCCCGGGCCAAGCGCGATGGTGTCACCCTCTTCGAGGCGCTGCGTGAGCACGGCCTCCTCGAGGTTCTTCGTGGGGAGTTCGGCTCGGCTCACGACATCCTGAGCGAGGCGCGAGGGCTCGCGGAGCGGCTCGGGAATCACCGCAGCTATGCCGAAGTCTCCATGGACCTGGGCTGGGTGGCTATGCAGCGAGGGCAGCTCAACGTCGCCGAAGAGGGCTTCCTGAAGTGCATCGCCCTGTTCGAGGCCCTCGGCGATGAGCCCGGCGCAGCCGGAGTCTGGATGGGTCTCTCGGATCTGGCTCGCAAAGCGGGGAAGTGGGCGTCGGCGATCAGGCGTGCCGAGCGCGGTCGCGCCTGTTGGGAAGCCCAGGGTGCTCGCAGCGGCGTCGCGCGGGCCATCAACATTCGTGCGGACATCCTGCGGCTCACTGGAGAGCTGGCCCAAGCCGAGGAGGGCTTCCGGGACGCCGTTGCCCGCTTCGATCAGCTCGGGATCGGGAGAACGGCCATCGCCAGGGTGAACCTTGCTCTCGTGCTCATCGCTCGGGAGCGGTACAGCGAGGCCGAGGAGATTCTCGTGGATTTTTTGAGCGCGATTCACCCCAGCCGCATCAGCGTCAACGCCATCGTTCACGCCAGCCTCACGCCCTGTGCCGCCGCCGCCAGGGACTGGAAGAGCATGGACGAACACCTCGAGCGGGCCATCCAGCTCGCGGGCAGCGTCGGGTACGTCGACACTGATCTCGCCGACGGATTCCAACGGAGTGCCGAGATCTCGCGCCGGGCAGGGCAGTGGGCTCGAGCGAAGTACGGCTATGAGCAGGCGCTCGAGCAGTGGGTCTCGATGCGTCGCCGGGACAAGATCGGCGAGGTCCGGGCGATCCTCGCGAAGCTCTAGAAGAGGCTGACTTGTTGGCCGCTGTCGTCTGCGGCGATGACGGGGGCCTTCTTCCGCTTTCGCGGCTTGGGTTTGGTCGGCCGGAAGTCGAGAGGGGTCTGCAGGGCCATGGGGCTCAGCGCGATCTGCTGGAGCGCGACCTCGACCGTCACACCGGTGGTCTTGGCGCCGTGTAGACCGGCTTGAGCCGCTTCCAGCGCCAAATCGGGGTGGTTGTTGTCCTGGGAGAGGTGAGCGAGGACCAGGTGTTTGAGCCGACCTGTCGCCGCGTTGCTGACCAGCTCTGCGGACTGGGCGTTGGACAGGTGGCCGTGAGCTCCGCGCACGCGTTGCTTGAGGCGCCAGGGATACTCGCCATCCATCAACATCTGCACGTCGTGGTTGAACTCCAGCACCGCGACATCCAGCGAAGCGAGATGTCTCTCGACGACTCGAGTGGACCGTCCGAGGTCGGTGATCACCCCAACGCGCAGCTCGCCAATGCACAGGGTGTAGGCGACGGGATCCTGGGTGTCGTGGGGGATGGTGTAGGGCTCGACGGTCCAGCTCCGGTGATCGGAGACTCGGAAGGGCACCCCAGAGGAGATTCGCTCGACGCGGGTTGGGCGGCACCTCTCCGGTACGCCCACCAGGGTGCCCCGAGTCATGAAGAACGGGATCCGGCGCCCCCACTTCTTGTAGATTCGATCGTCGAGGATCCGCGCCGCTCCAACGTGATCGAGGTGTTCATGGGTGACCATGACGGCGTCGATGGTGGTGTCTCCAACGCCCGCAGAGTCGAGGCGCTCGAAGATTTGTCGCGTGGATATGCCACAATCGACAAGTACTCCCCGTCGACCGTCGCCGACGTAGGTGCTGTTGCCACGGGATCCGGATCCGAGGGGGACGACGATGGCGTCCTGATGGAAGAGGGCTTGCATGAGGAGGTCGGGGTGGGAGGCTGAGGAGGAGGGCTAGCGGGGAGACTGTCCATACAGCCGCCGCTGGAGGGAGGCCAGGTATTCGGCAGTCCGGTCGGACGGGTCGGTGAGGTGGGCCTCGGATGCGAGCTCGATGGCTTCGGCTAGATCCCCACGTTGTTCAGCGAGGACAGCGAGATGCGTGAGCTGCTTGGCGGAACCGTCGTCGGCGTTTGGATAGAGGCGTCGGACCACCTGCTGTGGCTGGTGGTTCAGCTGCTGCACGAGATCGCTTGCCACCGAGGAGGTGAGGCGGCGTTGGATCGTCGATCGCGTCTGGAGCATGTCGCGAATAGGCCGATTCTTCCAGGATCCAAGGTGGCCTTCGCGGGCGTTGCCGATGACGTGGGCGACTGTTCCATAGGGTGTTTCGACCGCCATCACCGCGTGCCCGCGACCCTCCACGTCTGCCCGACGGCGCTCATCGGCTCCGTCGACCTCTTGATAGACGGTCCACCCGAGATCCACTGCGCAGTCGAAGACCATGAGCTTGACCGGTGAGCGAGGATCGACCTGGATGAGGGCCTCGGCCTTGAGGTCGGCGATCATCGCGTCTGCAATGGGCCGACACTCGCGATCCCGCGCCACTACCGCCACACTCGTCACGCCAATCGCCACCGCTGGGGCCGCTGCGACCTCTACTCGTACCCGTGGTGCGCAGGCCAGGAGGGCGCAGGACATGAGGATCGTAGTGAGTGTCTTGATCATGCCTAGATCCGCAGGCAACACGGTTTCTACTAATTAGAGTATCCGTTCATCTCGTCGGACGAAAGTGGTTTCTGATCAAGCGATTCGAACGGGGGGTACGAGGGTGCCTCCACAGCGCAGCGTTCGTAGGTGATCGCGAAGCTGCGCCTGTGGCACTTTGAGCTGCTCTGCAGCCTCCATGAGGACTTTGAACTCCAGCTCGTGCAGCTCTCCGTCGGCCATGCACGTCCGGTGGAAGAGCGTGATCAGCTCGAGCTTTTCTTCGAGATCCAGAGTTAGCGGCAGGATTTTGCGCGCATCCTCGTAGGTCTTGACACAGACGTCGGTCAGGTTGGTGTTTGCGTCGAGGAACCCGCACTGGTCCATCCACGGGTTTGGAAACGCCATGGTCAGCAGCTCGATCTCACCGATGTCGAGGATGCCATCAGCGTCGACGATCCGCTTCCCAACGAACACCGCAAAGGCGACCCGGAGGCGATCGATCTCGGTGGGGTTGTGGGGATCAGCATCGCGCGGAAAGGCCATGGATTCCATCCTTTGTGGACCGACACTGTACACCACCGTTCATGCCCGTGATGACGCCAGATAGCGCTTCTTCTGCCGATGAGTACCTAGTAGGTAGTCGTGGTGTCGATCCGCGTTCCCGAGAACGTCCACTCCTGGAATTCACAGTTCAGGCAGACACCTGTGAAGTTGGCTTGCAGGGTGGCTTCGAAGTGATCGGCGTCGGAGAACTCGCCAAACAGGCGGTATTCCTCGTTGCAGTCGAAGTTGGTGCCGAGGTCTACGAGCTTGTTGAGGCTGAAGACGCCGAGGTTGTCGATGTCTCCGTCCATGCTTCCCGGCTGAATCCCACCGACGTTCCACATGGTGACGTACGGCGGGCTGTAGATGATGGCCATCTCATCGAAGTCGATCTGCACGAAGTTGAGGCTGCAGGAGTACTGTGGGACTGGATCGATGGCGAAGTTGCCGTTGTAGTCCTCGCCGCAGTCGTTATCGACGATGGTGTCGCAGTCGTTGTCCAAGCCGTCCCAGCAGACCTCAGTGGCGCCGGGAAAGACGAACTCGTTGCCGTCGTCACAGTCGTCGCAGTTGGACGTTCCGTCGTTGTCGCTGTCGTGCGAGTCCTCGGTCAGCTCGTTGCAGTCGTCGTCGATGTAGTTGCAGGAGATCTCGGAGACATCGGGACGAATGTTGGCGTCGTCGTCGTTGCAGTCGAGCCGGTCTGGGTCGTACACGTCGTGGCACGCCGTCTCGTTTTTGTCCTTGAACCCGTCGTTGTCCTTGTCGAAGGTCGAGTCGATGACGCTCCCCTCGTCAATCTGCAGAATGCCATCGCAGATGGGAGTGGGGTCCTCCTCGACCACGGGCACGGGGGTACAAGACGCCAGGATCAGGAACAACAGAGGTCGCATGGTGCAATAGGTACACCACGCGACATCGGGTTGTAAACGAGAACCTTCGCTTCGGACGCCTATTGATGGCCGCTGGCGCCGTGATCGAGGCTGTGAACGTGAACGTCCCACGGATGGTCACCGAGGTTGGGATCGGTCAGCGTCAGCGGCGGCACCTGAGCCAGGACCCGGCCCACAAAGGCGACTAGCAGTCCCATGAAGCCAATCCACATCGTGATGTTCACGAACAGGAAGTCCATGAAGGGGAAGGTGTCGCCAAAGTAGACACTCGGCAGGATGAGGAGGCTGCGCTCCAAGAAGAGGCCGCACATGATGAAGAAGCAGATCCCGGCGAACGGCCAGCGCATCTTCTTGATCCCGCGGGAGAGCAGAATCGTGAACGGCGCCACGAAGCACATGATGGCGACGACCTTGGCAAGCCAAGCCCACTCCGGCAGGAACAGGCGAACCAGCAGGAAGTCCGTTTCTTCGGGCATATCTGCGTAGTAGATCGGCAGCAGCTGCGCAAAGCCCGTGTACGCCCAGAACATGGTGAAGGCGAGCATCAGCTTGCCCAGATCATGGGTGACAGCGGGCTTGATGAACTTGCGCAGGCCCAGCCAGTCCAGGGAGACCATGGCGATGAGGCCGATGGTGCACAGCGACAGCCACACGCCCGAAGCGAAGGTCCAACCGCCGAACATGTTCGAATACCACCAGGGCGACAGGCTCATGATGAGGTCGAAAGCGACCAGGCTGAAGATGAGCGCGAAGGCCATGCCGATGAGCGGGACCATGGCCTCCATCAGCCACTGGGAGTTCTTGATCTCGGTCTCGAGATCGGTCTTGCCGCCGATGATGGTGTCCCACCAGGCCGGCGCCTGGTTGCCGAGTCGGGCCTTGGCCATCATCAGGTCGGGTCGCAGGGAGGCGCGAATGTAGATGAGGTCGAGGAGTAGCAGGAGGCCGACGGCAAAGGCCTGGCGCGCCATGAAGAACATCGGCTGGAGCCAGAATTCCTTGGTGGCGATGGCCTCCGGAGTGTGAGTAGCGAGCGACACCTGGCCGCCCTCGATGATGGTGGACGGATGCCACACATAGATCCCGGTGCCGCCGACCAAGAACACCAGCAACAGCAAGTAGGCGGGGATCATGAACAGCCCCAACACCTCGCCGATGCGCTTCAGGGGCACCCCCCAGTTGGCCCACGTTCCCGAGAGGATGATCGCGAAGACCACGCCGCCCTGGGCGATTGCGAGCAGATAGACGACGCCGACGAGGAAGGATCCCCAGGTCCACGCTGTGCCCACGTCGGAGAGGAAGCGGCCGTACATGAAACCGAACACTCCCAGCGCCATCGCAGCGCCGGTGAGGATGTTCACGATCTGCGGCAGCTGACGACCGGGGATCGAGTCGATCACATCGTCGATGTCTTGTCGCGTATGTGAGCTCATGGCTTGTCCTCCACGGCGGGTGGCGGCGTGTGCTGAGTGCCCGGGAGTGTGCGTACATACTTGACAATCGACCACATCTCTCGGTCGTTCATCGCCCAGCCGTAGGAGGGCATGAGGGCGCCGCCGTTTCGAATGGTCAGGTAGAGGTAGCCGTCGTTGCGGACCTTTGCGATGCCCGCTGGGCCAGATAGAGGGATCACGGCCGGGAATCGGCCGGGAGCGGCTACCGGTCCCAGCGTCTCGCCATCGCCATGGCAGGGGGTGCAGTAGATGCCGTACATGCGCTCACCCTCGACAAGCGATGCGTCTTCTGGCCCGGCGAGCGTCGCGACCGCGGGGTCCATGCGGGTGTAGTTCTCGGTGTACGACAGCGGGCTCATCAGGTTGGGCTGGGCGATCACGCCGTCGGGGAGTCCGTTCATAGGCAGGGAGAAGGCCTTCTTGGCCTGCCCGTCGGCCATGTCGATGTCCCAGGGAAGCCCGAAGGCAGCGGTGGAAGCGAGGGCGGTCACAGCCAGCGCCGCGATGACACGTCTAGCTTGCATTGGGCACCTCGTAGATGGTGTCGGCACCGGTGGTGACCTCGATGGCTCCGCTGGCCTCGAGGATCTGGGTGATGCGCTCCACGTCGCCCTTGGCGGCTTGGGTGAAGACGATGCTGAAGTTCTCGTCGGTGACCCGCGGGTCCTGGATGGCCGGGTCGAGGAACCAGGCGGCGCCGAGTCCGGCGTGAACGATCATGCCCGCAAAGGTCGCCAGCGCTCCAAAGAGGATGGTGCACTCGAACATGATGATGGCAAAGGGCGGCAGGGCAACAACCGGCTTTCCGCCTGGGTTGATCATTGGCCACTGGGCGTGGGTGAGAGCCGGCAGCGAGAACCCGAAGGTCATGCCGGTGATGGCGCCGGTCAGCGTCCACCAGCGAACCGGGGAGGGGCGGCCCTCGTAGACCATCTCTTCGATCTCGTGACGGGGCAGGGGAGCCATCACGGTGTAGCCGGTGATGCCCTGCTGCTTGAGGCGATCGACGCCGGTGAGCAGGCAGTCGAGGTGGGCGTAGATCCCTTTGATTCGGACGCCGGAGCGCTCTCCGTACAGGGCGGTCATTTCGCCTCCAGGGAGCCCTTCACGGGCGGCGGGCACATCTCTTTGATCTCCGTGATGGCAACCGCGGGGAAGGTCTTACAGAAGAGAAGGAACCAGGTCATGAACCAGCCGGCGGAGCCGATGAGGATCCCCCACTCGATCCAGGTTGGCCAGTACCAGGCCCAGACCTGTGGATCGAAGTTGTGAGCCAGGGAACTGACGATGATGTTGAAGCGCTCGAACCACATGCCGACGTTGATGATCGCGGCGACGATGAACAGAGAATACGGGTTGGTCCGCATCTTTTTGCTGTACCAGACCAGCGGGGCGACGCAGTTGCAGAATACCATCAGGTAGAAGGCCCAGCCGTAGTCGGACCAGGGATTGGCTCTCCAGAAGAAGATGGTCTGCTCGTAGGCGTTCTGGCTGTACCAACCGACGAAGTACTCCATGCTGTAGGCGTAGGTGAGGATGCCGCTGGTGAGCAGGCACATCTTCGCCAGGTTCTCGAAGTGCCAGGTGTTCACGTAGGGGTGCCACTTGAAGATGTAGGTCATGGGCATCAACAGGGAGATGACCATCGCGCATCCGGAGAAGATGGCGCCCGCGACGAAGTAGGGTGGGAAGATCGTCGAGTGCCAGCCCGCCGTTGGTGCCATCGCGAAGTCCCAGCTAACAACGCTGTGAACGGACAGGACGAGGGGGGCGGCGAAGGCGGCGAAGAACCCGTAGGCCGCCATGTAGTGGTGCCACTGGCGGTTGGTGCCGCGCCAGCCCAGTGCGAGGATGGCGTAGAACTTCCGGACCAGGCCCTTGCTGTGGTCGCGGAAGATGGAGATGTCGGGAATGAGGCCGACATAGAAGAAGACCGCGGACACGGTGAAGTACGTGGAGATCGCAAACACGTCCCACATGAGCGGGGACTTGAAGTTCAGCCATAGGAGCCGCTGGTTCGGGTATGGGAAGAACCAGTAGGCCTGCCAGGCGCGACCGAGGTGCAGCACCGGGAACAGCAAGGCGGTCATGACCGCAAAGACCGTCATGGCCTCGGAAGCCCGATAGACACCCGTTCTCCAGCGCGAGCGCACCAGGAAGAGGATGGCGCTGATCAGGGTGCCGGCATGGCCGATACCGATCCAGAAGACGAAGGTGACGATGTAGACGCCCCACATCGTCGGGTGGGTGATGCCGGCGACGCCCATCCCCCAAGTGATCTGGAGATACCAGCAGTACCCGCCCCAAGCCATCATCGAGAGGACCAGGCCCAGGAAGGCGAAGTACCCCAGCGAGGGCTTGAGCAAGACACGGATGATGTCCCGGTTGGCGGCCCCGTATGAATCGGGCCGATTCGGTGCGCCATCAGCGTAGTCAGATGCAGACGCCAAGACGGACCCCCTAGTGTCCACCGGCGTCGTGAGAAGCCGGTTCGTGGTTGTCGGTGGCCGCGGCGGCGTTTTCGGCGCCGTGGCTGTCGTTGGTTTTGTGGAAGTTGGCCTTGGCCAGGTAGTTCACGGCCGGCATCGTGTTGATCTCGTGGATCGGCGTGTAGGTACGCCCGGACTTGCGGAGCAGCGAGATCTTGGAGGCCTCGTCGACGAGGTTGCCGAAGGTCATCGCTTGGCTCGGGCACGCATCAGCACAGGCGGGGAGCTGGGTGAGCACCTCGTCGGGCACCGTCTTCTTGAACCCGCCGTCGTTCTTGTAGGCGCTCTTGACGCGGCGGATCCGCTGCACGCCGAAGGCGCCCTTCTCCGTGACCCCCATGGTTCGGGTGACCACGTCGGGGTTGAGCTGGAGGTTGAAAGGCTCCGGCCAGATGTAGGAGTGGTAGTTGAAGCGACGCAGGCTGTAGGGACACGCGTTGGCGCAGTACCGGGTCCCGGCACAGCGGTTGTAGATCATGGCGTTGAGGCCATCGAGGGTGTGGTAGGTCGCGAGAACCGGACAGACGCTCTCGCAGGGGGCGTGTGCGCACTGCTGACACATCAGCGGCAGGAAGTGGATCTCGTCCTCGCTCTGGATGTAGCGATTGATCCGGATCCAGGACATCTCTCGGCCTTCTGCAACCTTGTGCTTGCCCACCACCGGGAGGTTGTTCTCGGCGTAGCAAGCCACCGAGCAGGCTCCGCAGCCGGTGCAGGCGTCGGTGTCGACGGTGAAGCCGAAGCGATAGGTCGGGTGGTCCGGTGCCGGGTAGAAGTTGGTGATGCCCTTGGCCTGGAGGCGGCGGTCCATGGGCAGATGGTGGATGCCGGTCTGATGTCCCGGATGGTCTGCCGGAGCGTCGCCGTGTTCCGCCACCTTTGCGGCGGGGGCGTTGGCGATCCAGTTTCGACCCGGGTCGTGATCACCGAATCCGAAGACACTGGTGAGGTTGGCCTTCGCATTGGCCTTTGCGACCGACACCTTGGCCTGCTGCCAGGCGATGCCGCCCACGCCCTTGATAGCGGAGAGCAGGTCGACGACGTTGCGGCCGATGCCCTCGGTGTAGCGTCCGCCGGCGGTGTGGCCGTTGCCGAACGGGACGGCGACAACATCGTCGCGAACGATGGGCAGGACCTCGACGCCGAGGTCGATGCTGCCCTTGTCCGTGGTGAGCTTGACCAGGTCGTTGTCGCCGACGCCCAGCTTCTCTGCTGTCGCCGGGCTCACGACGACCCAGGTGTCCCAGACATGTCCGGAGAGCGGGTCTGGGGCCTCTTGTGCCCACGGTACGTTGGCGAAGCGGCCGTCGCCGAGGAAGCTGTGCTCGAAGGGCACCAAGTGGTATTCGCCGCCGCCAGCCATCGCGCCGGCGCCGCCGAAGGACCAGCCTCCGGTGACGGCGAGCTTGCGGCCCCGCGCCTCAGGCGTGGTGAACGAACCGTTGGTCAGGGCCTCGCGCCACCAAGTGACGAAGGCTGGGTCATCGACTGGGAAGACAAGCTCGGCCGGTTCCGCTGCTCCTGGGTTGGCAGGCGTTTCGAGTGCTTCCAGGCCGTCTTCTGTCTTGTGACCGAGAATGGTGTCGGCCAGCGATGCTTTTACATAGTCGCGCCAGTTGCCCTCGGGTGCGTCGGCGGTCGTCGCTCGCCAGGTCGCGAGCAGCACGTCGCCGGCAGAGCGGGTGTCGTGGAGCGGGGTCATCGATGGCTGGCGAACGATGCCAAAGCCGGTCCAGGGCTCTTCGTCGCCCCAATCTTCGAAGGAGTCGGAGGCCGGGAGGATGAGCTTGACCGCCTTGGTCGTGTCGTCGGGATGGCTCGACAGCGATACCGACATGGGAACCGCCGCAAGCGCCTCGGCAAAGCCCGCATCGGTGGGCAGGGAGTGCACTGGGTTCAGGTCGTCGATGAACAGCACGCCGATCTTGCCGCCCTTCATGTCGGCAATGAGCTTCTCGACGGCGTCGTAGCCGTGGACTGGACCGCGGTATCCGCCGCTGTGCATCAAGTGATGGTTCGAGACGACGTTGAGCAGGAAGACGGCGGCGGCGAGGTCTGCCGCGGCGGTGCTCGCACCGGCGACTCCACCGGGTAGGGCGATGGCTGGGCCAGCGCCGAAGTGCTCGGCCATCGCCTCGATTGCGGAAACATCGATGCCTGCAGCCGCGGCGGCCTTGGCAGCGTCACCACTGGCCACCAGCTTCTTGGCCGGACCGCGGTATCCGGACTTGTCGGCGACGAGCTTGGCGATTGCCAGTGCGACGAGGACTTCGCTTCCCGGAGCGACCTTGTGCCAGTCGTCGGCGTTGGCGCCACTCTGGCCGCGATGGCCAGAGACCAGGGCATAGCGGGCGACGAAGTGACCGTTGTTCGGGTTGCGACCGGCCGCAAAGGACGCCTGGGTCTTGGCGCCACCCCACGCACCACCGAGGAACTCGGCGCCGAAAGACAGCACGTAGTGCGCTTTTGCTAGGTCGTAGGCGGGCAGTGCGCGCGTTCCGAACAGCTTCTCGGAGGCGGCGGCTTCGGCTTCGCGTCCGAGAGGCTCCCAGAAAACGGCGTTGCCCCCAGTTATTCCGTTGACGAGGTCGACGAACGAACCGCTCCGATAGGGCCCCAGGTAGGCGATGCTCTTGCCACTGGCGGCATCGGCCAGCTTCTTGAGGCCGTCGTCCCAGGTGGTGTCGACGCCCTCGAACTGCGGCTGCTTGAACCGATCCGGCGAGTAGTGGCGTTGGAGCTCGAGGAGGGTGCGCGATGTGACAGCTGGAGCGGCACTTGTCATGCGATTCGCGGTGACGTTGACGACGCGGCCTTCGCGATGGAGTGCGAGGGCTGGGTAGGCGTGCAGGCCCGAACCGATGGTGGTTGCGAAGAAAGACGGCATTCCCGGCGTGGCCTGCTCTGGGCGGACCACGTAGGGGAGAACCTGCTCGATAGGCGTGTAGTAGCGGTTGTTGTCGATACCGCATGCGGAGAGCGCAGTGACGCTGCCGCCCATCCCGAGAGCCTGAAGAAAGTTTCGACGGTTCATGGTTGTGCCTCGATCACTTGTGGCAGGTCCAGCAATCGCGGAGCTCTGCGCGTCGCAGATCCGCCAATTCGCCGTAGTTTTCGTCGATAGATGGATGGGCGCCGTGACAGTTCACGCACCAGCCCATCTGGAGGGTGGATTCTCGGACCATCACGGGTGTGGCAAGTGCGTACACATCGCCTGGGGCCTTCATGCCCTGGAGCTGCACCTGACCGTGGCACTCGGTGCACTGCAGGCCAGCTTGAATGTGGCGGTTGTGGGCGAAGTGCACATAGTCGGGGAGGTCGTGCACCTTGAGCCAGGGAATGGGCTGCCCGTCCTGCCCCTTGTCAGTGGGGCCACACATGTCTTTTCCGCAGTACGCCTGGTGGACCTTCTTGATCTCGTCACTGGTGGTCTTCACGTACCGGTGACAGTTCATGCAGGTCTGCACCGGCGGAACGCCCGCGTGTATCGACTTTCGCGCCTCGGAATGGCAAAACTCACACTGCATGCCGAGGGTCTCGGCGTGCACATTGTGCGAGAACTGAATGGGCTGCTCCAGAGCCGCCTCGGGACCGGTCACCGCACCGGCGGCGATCTGCCCATTATCCGAGTTGTATGCCGGGAACAAGTCATGGGGCACAATCGGGAATTTGTCGTGTCCAACGTAGTTGGGCTCGTCCACCTCGCAAGCGGGAAGCGCCGACAAAGCGATCAAGGTGAGAAACAAGTGGCGGCGCATTCGCCCTCCGCACCACGAGGGGTGTGTTGCGGCGGTTTACTGCACGGGGGTCGGAAGAACAACCGCCCGCAATGATTGGTGGCACCATTGAGGCGGTGGCGATCGCGCCTAGAAGGTCTGGCCCGAGAATGGCCCTGTGGCGCCTATCGTGAGGCTGGTGGCGAGTTCGAGGACGTGCAGGATCCGACGTCGATCGACGTACGGCTTGCGACCGTCAATGATCCGTGCGGTGGCTGCGAGGTGATCCTGCTCGAAAAGCGGGGTCGGCTCCAGAGTCGTCAATGGCCCTCTTCCGCGGTACAGCGCGTCGTTGTGGAGCTTCCAGACGTGGGCTGTGGCATCGACAATGAATACTGTTTGTCGGTTGAAATACGGCCCCGCCTGGAAGTCGATTGACGCTTCGATTCCGGTCGCGAAAGTGAGCGCGGCAGCGACCCGTCCGGGGCTGACCTCGACGCGCTCGATGGACGCCACCGGCCCGCCGATGTCCACAAGGCGGTGCAGGCGCGCGATGTTGCTCCGCAGGATCTCTTCGGCCCCCTCTTCACCGGTTCCCTGCCGCTCGAAGGTCAACTTGAGGCTCTGCTGCAGCTCGCGTCTCGCATGGGCGCGGAGGATCTGCTGAGGTGAGTGGAGGAGCTCGATGTGCTCGACGTGCAAGACTCGACCAACCTCGTCGGAGAGGGCAAAGAGTCGCTCGGCATCGGCTGGGGCGGCTGCGATCGGGTATTCGACGACCACGTGTCTGCCTGCGCGAAGTACAATTTCGATCATAGAAACGTGAAGTTCGTCAGGCGTGCAGATCGCGACGGCATCGGCGCTGGCGATCGCGTCCTCGAGGCTCATCTGTGGGGCGCCAGCGTCCGCGGCGTACTTGCCCCGATGGACGGCAACGAGCTCCGAGCGGCGATCGCGCGCAATGCCACGGGCTCGGGCTCGGCCCGCCCGGCCAACTCCAATGATCGCCCAGCGAAGGGGTGTGTTTTCGGTGCTCATGCCCTCTCCAGCCACGGGGCGGCGCAATAACCCGATGCCTCGGACGGCGTGCGGCAGTAAGATGGCGCCACTTCTCGAGAAGGTGACCCAATGTTCCGCGTCCTGCCTCTGTTCCTCGTTCTGCTCACCGGCTGTGGTGCCAAGGGTACTGCCGCTCCAGACCCCGCCCCGACCGAAGACCCGACGGCCGATCCGGCTACTCCCCCGGAGGATCCCGACGCGGATGCCAATGCGGATCCGGACGCGGATCCGGACGCGGATCCGGAACCAGTAACGCCAGCGTCTCTGTACGCAGAGTGTGAAGCTCGGGTCGAGGGCAAGGTGGCCGAGGGTGAGTGCGAAAAGGACGAGGACTGCCTGAAGGCTGGCTGTGGTGGCGAGGTCTGTGTCACGACCGCCAACGCCAAGGAAGTCATGACCACGTGCGAGGACAAGCTCTGCTTCAACATCCTCGACGCCTGTGGCTGCCACGAGGGTCAGTGCACGTGGTCTCTCAAAGAAGAGATCCCCGAGCAGAAGCCCCTGAAGCCGAAGACCCAGCTGCCTTCGTCGCTTCCGCCGACTGGAGCCCCGCCGCCGGCTGAAGGCGCAGAAGGTGCGGAAGGCGCCGAAGGCGGGGACTAGATCTCCGCGCCGCGGATCACGGGCGGGGTGGCACGCGGCCGACCGCTGCCGGCTCCGGTCCCGGGGAGTGCGCGGCCGACTTCGTCCCGGGTGCGGGAAGCTCTCTTCTCCCTGGTCGGTCAGGATCTCGATGCGACCACGGTCCTCGATGCATATGGCGGATCGGGGCTGCTCGGGCTGGAGGCCTGGTCCCGTGGCGCGTCGGTTACGATCGTCGAGCGCGATCGTCGAGCGGTTCAGAGGATTCGCGAGAATGTGGGTGCGCTGCGAGCCGAGGTTCGGGTCATCCCGGGGAGTATCGACAAGCTGGTTGGGCGCCTCGAACCCTTCGATCTCGTGCTCGCTGACCCGCCGTACTCCCTCGATCCTGGGCCGGTTCTCGCCATGCTGGCCCCGGTCGTGGGCGGCAAGCTGATCCTCGAGACCGACGAGCGGACCGAGTCACCAGAGCAGGCTGGGTCGCTGAAGCTAGCAAAGAAGCGAGGTTATGGTGGAACCCGCCTCTGGGTCTACGAGACCGGATAAGAGCGCGCCATGACCCCTGCTGACGAGATGTTGGAGCGTGCTCTAGCCGGAGAGCGCCGGTGGCTGGCCCGGTGCATCACCCTGATCGAGCACCGGCAGGCCGAGATCGGTCGCGCCCTGGCGAGCATGAAGGTCCGCCGGCGTGCGGCCCCCGGCGCGCCTCACGTCATCGGGCTCACTGGACCTCCTGGGGCCGGGAAGTCCACTTTTGCGGATCGGATCGTCACCCGAGCTCGCGCCGCTGGAAAGCGAGTTGCCGTCGCCGCCGTCGACCCTAGCTCTCCGTTCACGGGTGGCGCCATCCTCGGTGATCGCATCCGCATGGAGCGGCACACCGATGACGACGGCGTCTACATCCGGTCGCTTTCCAGTCGAGGACATCTCGGCGGGCTATCGGGTGCGACGACCGAGGTCTGCGATCTGTTCGATGCCGCTGGCTTCGACCTGGTCCTGGTCGAGACAGTGGGTGTCGGGCAGTCCGAGCTCGGCGTCATGGAGGTCGCCGATACTGTGGTGGTGATCCTCACCCCAGAGTCCGGAGACGCGGTTCAGGCCATGAAAGCTGGGCTGCTCGAGATTGCCGATGTGTTTGTGGTCAACAAAGCGGATCGCGACGGGGCGGATCGGCTCGTGCGGGAGCTCCGCCGGACTGTCTCGTTGGGCGAGGCACCTTGGTCTGCCCCAGTGCTGGGCGCGTCCGCTCGCGACGACCGCGGAATCGACGAGGTGGTGGACGAGGCTGCCCGCCACCTGAGGTGGTGCGTGGACGACGGGCTGCAGTCTTGGACCCTCCGCCGAGGAGACGCTCGGATCCGGCGCTTCCTGGACCTCGCAGCCAGTCGCGGTCGCCTCGTCGGGCAACACGCTTTGAACCCTGATCTCCGGGCGCGGATCCGGAGCGGAAAGATCGCCCCTCACGAGGCGGTCGAGGAGCTCTCTTGAACGTCACAGAAGCCCGCGAACTCCTCCTCGATCTCGGTGAGAGTGTCGCTTCGCGGCCGGGTCGGATCCGCTTCGAGGCAGACGACCAGCTCGCCGTCCTCACCATCGACAACCCCGAGGCGCGCAACGCGATCACCCTGCAGATGATGGTGGATTTCGCCGAAGCGGTGATGACATTGTCCGAATGGGATGGCGCGGCGATCGTCTTGAGATCGGCGGATCCGTCGGTCTTCTGTGCCGGCGGACACCTCGGTCAGGTCCGCCAGGCCGTGCGAAACAGGGAGGAAGCTCTGCAGATGGCCGTTGCAATGACCGCGGTGCTCGACGGACTGCTTGCGCTGCCGCAGATCAGCGTCGCGGCGCTCGGTGGGCTCGCCATTGGCGGCGGCGCCGAGGTGGCAACGGCCTGTGACTTCCGGGTCGCTCACCCCGACGCCGCGATCCACTTCATCCACTCTCGGTTGGGCATTGCGCCGGGCTGGGGCGGAGCGGGGCGTTTGGTCGGTCATGTCGGGCGCAGACAGGCGCTCTGGATGCTGCTGGATGGCGAGCCCGTCGACGCCGAAGCCGCCCGAGAGATGGGCCTTGTCGACGCGATCACCGACAATCCGGATGACGGCGCACGCGCGCTCTTGGAGGTCGTGCTCGGCCGCGCACCCGAGGCCGTCAGGGCAGTGAAACGACAGGTAGTCGGTGACGATCCGTCCGGCGCCTTTGCGGATGTCTGGGGTGGACCTGCCCATCGGGCCGCCCTCGAGGCACTGGGGAAGCACGGCTCGTGAGAGGGGCGCTCGCCCTGTTGCTCGTGGTGGCTTGCCAGCACCGGCCCGCTGTCTCTCCGGATGTCCAGCAGCAACCGGCGGCAACGAGCGGGGGCGCGAGCGGCCGAGAAGTGATCGCCCCCGGCGATCGCTGGACGGGAGGTGGGTTGTGCTTGGACGTGCCGCGCGATTGGGACGCCCTGGGTCGAGGAGATGGGGTCCTGGGAACCCTGCACCACGCCGAGAGCGGAGTCGATGTCTTCGTTCTCGAATATGACGTTTCTGAGCCGCCTATTCAGGATCGAGATGGCTTCACTCTGGAGTTCGAGGACCAGAGTGCCTATCGGTCTGTTCCGGCGCTGTCGGCCGGAGGAACCCGCACCTGGACCTCCGAAGAGCCAGACGGGCCGACCCTCAAGGAGTGGTACGGCACGGTCGGCAACCAGCGCATCCACCTCGAGGTGGTGCTGCCGTTCGGGAGGGCGATCGAGGGCACGAGGGTGGTCGAGGTCTTGCTCGCGAGCCTGAAGACGACCTGCTGAGCCAGCTCACCGCTCTTGCAGCCACTCCACCCGAGCCATCGCATCTGCGAACTTCTCCGCGGCCTTTCCAGCGGTCTTGTCGGCGATGTCACGCCAGAAGCCGATCCGGTGGGCGACGTGTTCCCGCCACAGCGGATCCTTTGACAGCCTCGGACCGAAGTCCAGCTCGAAGCCAGCCGATGGCTCGATACCTGGTCTGGCGCGGATCACCTCTGCGAAGCGACCCGCCTCTCTGGCGAGTCCCTCGGCGTCGATGCGCCAGCCATTGGCGGCGAGCCAGCGCCGAAGCACGGGAGGATCGTCGGGACAGTGGACGACGATGACGTCGGGGCGGGGCCCGCGCTCGAGGATCCCGGCGATGGTGAGAGCGCCCATCCCGGCGATGATGGCGACATCGACGGACCGGAACGCAGCGAGTCCGTCGGCGATGACCCAAGACACGTCTCGCCGACCGATTCGATGCGGCATTCGCTCGGTCGCAACGGCACCCAGGGCGTGTGCGACGTGGCCATGATCGGCGCCGACGTCGACAATGAACTCGGCTTCGGGCGTCAGCTCCACCATCAGAGCTCGGCGATCGCGACCGGCTCGCTTCACTCGGTCTCCGCTCTCGCAGCCTGGGCGAGGCGGGCGGTGCGATTCAGGGCTTCGAGCTTCTCTCCCGCTTCTTCGACCGCGGCATCTCCGGAGGCGAGCTGGCCGAGGACGCCAGCAAACTCGTCCAGGGCGGCGTCGATGCGGTCCCGCTCCGAGAGCAGCGCGTCGCGACGGCTCTCCACCTCTTCGAGATCGGCAACGGTTCGGGCGAGACGGTCTCTTTCCGGGTCGTCTCCAGTGCGGGCGTTGAGCGCGGCGAGTCGCGTTCGGGCTCGGGCGAGATCGACCTGTGCCAGCGCCTGATTGGCGGTAGCGAGCACCCGTGCGATGCCATCGACGCGCTGCTCGATATCCTTGAGGGAGCTGCGGAGGTCGCTAGCAGCTGTCACGGGCAGGTCGGCATTCCCGAGCTGCTGACGGAGCTTTGCGAGTCGCGCCCAGGTGGCATCCAGGACTGCGTCACCCCGAATCAGCATCGCCTCCCGCGCCGCATCCGCGCCGCGCTCACTGGCTCGGTAGAGACCGGACTGCTGGGTGGCCCGCCGGGCGGCGACGAGGCCCGCTCCTGAAGCGGCGGCACCGAGGATCAGCGGTGGGATCGCTAGAACGCCGAATCCAGTGGCGACCAAGATCGCCCCCAGGGCCAGGGGGATGGTCGCAACCGCTCCCGCAGTGGCGGCGAACATCCAAGGAGCCCAGGCGGTCGAGGCGCTGTACACAACCGGCAGGCCAGTCTCGCTGCGCAGGTCTCCAGCTCTCTCGGCGGCGGCGGACCGGTTGCCGAGGCGCTCGATCACAACCGGCAGGCCAGCGGATGCGAGCTCGTCGACCACTGCGATGGGGAGTCCCGCCCAGCCGGCGAGAACGCTGCGATTGGCGGGGTCGAGGGCTGCAAGTTCCTGTGGGGGAACCACAACCGACGCAACCGGGGCGCGATCTCGATGTCCGCGCTTCACGAGCGCGGTGCTTCGGGAAGTCTTCACCTCGCCGACGGCTGGACCCACGTGCTCCCGGAGATCTCCCAGTTCTCCGGCGCGGTCCAGGAAGTCGGGCAAAGTGCCGGCTCGCTGGGAGGGATCTGTCGCCAGCAGCTTGAGGATCCCGTCGTCGAGCCAGTCGGGAACACCGGGATAGATCGCGGAGGGCGGAACGGGAGATTTCTGCGGACCGCCGGTGTTTCCCGGGAAGGCAGATCGGCCCGTCGCCAAGCGATACAAGACGACGCCGAGGCCGTAGAGCCCGGCCGCGCCATCGGGGGATCCGCCACGAAACGCCTCCGGTGCGACGGATTTGGTGAGGGCGCGGGCGACCCGGGTCGGTGGCACCGCGCGAGGAGCCAGGACCGGTGACCCGTCGAGCCCAAGGGCGATGTCATGCTCGGTGAGCGCTCCGGCAGTGGAGCCCCCGGCCGCCAGGACAGCTGGGATCAGCCGCCCAGCAATGGCGGCGATCAGGTCTGGGGGCAGGGGTCCGCGAACTTGCGCCAGAGTGCCTTCGTGCACCGCGTCGCGAACAATCAACGGGGTCGGGCCATCATCGAAGACGGCGTGGGTCTCGACGAGGCCGGGCTCTCGGACCTGCCTCAAGGACCGATGCGCCGCGATGAAGCGGTGTCGCGCCTCGGCTGTCGCCCCCCTGCGCAGGACCAACACCTCGACCATTCTTCCGTCTTGAAGGGACTCGGCTCGCCACCGCCGCACCGATCGGTCGCCGAGGAGCTCCTCGAGGATTCTCCAACGCCCCCCGAGGATCTCGCCCGGTTTCACGGCGTCAGGATGCGGCGAATTTCAGCGTACAGGTGAGCTGGCAGTTCGAGGTCATCGAGGAGATCATGACCGAGCCGTTGCCGTCGATCTTGATCCCGAAGGTGACCTCGACCGCCGCTCCAGTACCGGCGGTCTGTTCGCCGATCTGAGTGGCCATTACCTTGGCGATCTCGCCGATTGCCCCGATGGACTGCTTGTAGCACTGCAGTGGGTTGGGCTTGATCTCGAGCTCGCTTTTCGAGAACGCACCCGTGGTCTCGGCCTCCAGCAGCATCAGCTGCTCGCCGGACTGATCGATTTCCGTCATAAAGGTAGCCATCGATTCCTCCTCGCCAGGCCACCACACGTACCACGTTGGGCCGGTGAGGTGTTGACCAACCCGCCCCGGCGCGTGCCAGAATGGTCGGGGATGACTCACCGCCAGGAGAGCGACGTGTCTGGAGACCTGACCCTCGAGCAGATCATCAACTTCCTGCTCGACGCGCCCATGTTCGGGGATCTGGACGCGATCGAACTGTCGCAGATCGTGCACATCATGCAGGTTCAGGGACTTCGTACCGGTGCCTTTGTGTTCCAAGAGGGCGATCCGGGCGACGCCTGGTATCTGGTCTACGACGGCGAGGTCGAGGTGTACAAAGAGCCGGATGGCGGCAAACGAACCATCGCGATCCTGGGCCGTCGCGCGTGTTTTGGAGAGATGGCGATCCTCGACGGCTCTCCCCGTTCAGCGACGGTCATCGCAACGACCGAGGTGACGGCATTCCGTTTCCCGCGTCTGGACTTCAACGAGCTCATCTCTTCGGGGAATCTCGCGGCCTACAAACTCGTCTATCAGATGGCGCTGGTGCTCGTCTCCCGGCAGCGGAAGACCACGAGCCGTCTCGTCGAGCTGCTGAGCGAGGTCAACCCGACCGCGCTCAAGGAGGGGATCGGCCCGATTGTCGATCAATCCTCCGTGGCCGAGTGAGTCCTGCTCACACTCCTGACCGCTGTGGCACTCGCCGGCGTCCCCGATGGGATTCGCCCGGTTGTTGCGCCAATCGACGTTCCCGAGCAGTACAAGGCGTTCCTCGAGAAGTCAGGTAAGGAGAGCGATCCTCTCGCGTGTGAGCCGCTGTGGGCCGAGCGCGCCGTGCTCTGTTTCCGCGTCTGGGAGAAGAAGAAGCGGCGCTGGGTCACCGAGGCGGATCTCGCAGCGTGGTCCGTGACAACGACCGATCTCCACACGGCGGTCGCCACCGCCGCCGCTGGGATTCTCGACGAGAAAGTCGAGAAGGTGCAGGTCGAGGGGACCACGGATTCCTATCTACGGCTGTCCGATGGCGATGGGTGGGCGGCCGCGCTGGTCCTCGCTCCAAAATGGGTCGAAAAAAAGCTGGGCGTCCCGTTCCTGGCCGCGGTCCCGTCGGAGGGTGTGTCGGTGGCCTGGAGTCATGGCAAACCCGAGCTCGACCACATCATGGCAGTAGGGGTGACAGAGCTGTACGAAGAGCAGGAGGGCGGCGTGAGCGCCCATGTACACTCCTGGGACGGGCAGAAATGGAGGCCCTTCGGAGTGGCTAAACCCCGCTGAGGGTCTGCAACGTCGAATCGCCCGCCTGTGTTGCCACGCCCCGTTCGCCTCATTATGTGCCGTGTCCGCTCAGCGGGGCTGTAGCTCAATTGGGAGAGCATCTGACTGGCAGTCAGAAGGTCGTGGGTTCGAGTCCCATCAGCTCCACCATCTCGAGAGCCCTCGGTCAGATTGACCGGGGGCTCTGTCGTTTCGAACGCTGACACATTCGGGATCGATCTGAAACCTGAAATCCACTCGTAGCCGGCTACATTAGCGCGCGGGAGGCGGAATGCGCGCGATCTGGACCCTATTGCTCCTCGGGATTGTCGGCTGCGGAGGCGGAAAGGTCGCGCAGAACGAGGCCTGTGCAGTGTACGAAGACCTCGACGCCGACGGCTTCGGAAACTCGGATGTGAAGGCGTTCGACTGTGATGGCACCAGTGGCTGGCCATCGAACGGCGACGACTGCAACGACAACGACGCCGCAACAAACCCCGGTGCGATGGAGATTTGCGATCCTCCCGGACTCGACGAGGACTGCGATGGCCTCATCGACGGCGATGATCCCGACGCCGGCGGCAACCTGCTCGCCTGGCCAGACTCCGACGGTGACGGCTACGGTGATGGATCTGCTGGCGGGACGGCCCTGTGTGCGCTCCTCCCGGGTTGGGTGCAGGACAGCACCGACTGCGACGATTCGAGCGCCGCGACCTATCCAGGGGCTGCCGAACTCGACGGCACGGAATGCATGCAGGATGCCGACGAGGATGGCTATGGCTCCGATTCCCCCGCAGGTGGCGGCATACCCGGTACAGACTGCGACGATGGCGAGCCCACGGTCTTCCCGGGTGCGGCCTTCAACGAGGACCCGACGGCGTGTATGACCGACGGCGATGGCGATGGCTACGGCCCCGAGGCCGAGGGGGGAGGGGACTGCGACGATGGCGATCCCGCGGTCTTCCCGGGTGCGGCCTTCAACGAAGACCCGACGGCGTGTATGACCGACGCCGATGGCGACGGCTACGGCCCCGAGGCCGAGGGGGGAGGGGACTGCGACGATGGCGATCCCGCAGTCTTCCCGGGTGCAGCCTTCAACGAGGACCCGACGGCGTGTATGACCGATGGCGATGGCGATGGCTACGGCCCCGAGGCCGAGGGCGGAGGGGACTGCGACGACAGCGATCCCGACACCTACCTGGGAGCGCCTGAGATCCTCCTTGACGGTGTCGATCAGGACTGTGATGGGCTGGACTCCTACGGCTGGTTCGACGACTTCGAAGGCGGGCCGCCCCTGGGTGCAAATGGTGTGTGGGCCTCCATCCAGGGCGACGCGCTCATTCAGACCAGCTACACCGCAAATGGGAGCTACTCGCTGAACTTGTCCGGTGCGTCCGGGATCGCACGCACCCACCTCATCGACACCACCGCGTGCCCGCTCATCGCTTGGTGGTACGAGGGCAAGCGCGGCCCCGAGTCCCCCGATCTGTCCGATTCGCTGAGCGTCGAGTGGTCGGTGGTCGGCGGCGGCTGGAGCACCGTCGACACCTGGTTTGGAGATGGCTCGACGGACGCCGACTTCACATTCCGCGCTGGAGAGATTCTCGATATTGGGGCGTACGCAGCTGATTTCCAGCTCCGCCTGGTGAGTGTTGGTACGGCCGCCTCCGACGACTTCTTCGTCGACGACTTCTTCATTGGTTGTCCGGGTGCCGACCTGGACGGCGACGGTCGGTACGAGATGAACGACTGCGACGACAACGACGCCGCTCACTGGTCGGACTGTGGGGTCTGCGTCGACGCCGATGGTGACGACTACGGCACCGGTTGCGACTTCGGCCCGGACTGTGACGACGGTCGCGCGCTGGTGAATCCCGGCATGGTGGAGATCCCCGGTGATGGCCTCGATCAGAACTGCGACGGTCTCGACTCCATCGTCATGTTCGACGACTTCGAGCTTGGGATGCCCGATCCGGCCGTGTGGTCGCAGGTTGCCGGGGATGCCCAGGTCACCTCGGCCTACGTCGACAGCGGCACTTGGTCCCTGGTCCTGGGTGGCTCCGGTGCGGATGTCATCAGCCAGACCCTCGACACGACTGCGTGCGGCTCGGTGATGTGGTCCTTCCGTGGCAAGCGTGGCCCGGAGACGCCCGATGCCGGCGACTACATGCGTGTGGAATACGACGCGGGGTCGGGTTGGGTGGAGTCGTACACCTGGGATGGCGTCGGCGTCACCGATGCGGCCTTCTCCGACCAGATCGGAATCATTGCCGATCCCGCCGCGCTGTGGAATGGCTTCCGCGTTCGCCTGACCTCGTCGGGCAGCGGCGTGGGCATGGACGAGTTCTATGTCGATGACTTCCTGTTCGGATGCGCCGACGATGACGACGGGGACGGCGTTCTGTCCACTGATGACTGCGACGACAACGATCCTGCTCACTGGTCCGACTGCGGGGTCTGCGTGGACGCCGATGGTGACGACTACGGGGCGGGCTGCGACTTCGGCCCGGACTGCGACGACGGCCGCGCTCTAGTGAATCCGAGCATGGTCGAGATCCCCGGCGATGGCCTCGACCAGAACTGCGACGGCTTCGACTCGGTCGTCCTGTTCGACGACTTCGAACTCGGGATCCCCGATCCCTTCGTGTGGTCACAGGTCTCAGGGGATGCTCTGGTCACCGCGGCCTATGTGGACAACGGTGCCTGGGCCATGGTTCTGGGCGGCGCCGGCGCCGATGTGATCAGCCAAACCCTCGACGCGACGGCCTGCAGCTCAGTGATGTGGTGGTTCCGCGGCAAGCGTGGCCCGGAGACGCCCGATGCCGGCGACTACATGCGAGTGGAATACGACGGCGGGGCCGGTTGGGTGGAGTCATTCACATGGGATGGCGTCGGTGTCACCGATGCGGCCTTCTCCGATCAGATCGGGGTCATCAGCGATCCCGCGGCCTTGTGGAGTGGCTTCCGAGTTCGCCTGACCTCGTCCGGCAGCGGCGTGGGCATGGACGAGTTCTACATCGACGACTTCCTGATCGGATGCGCAGATGATGATGACGGCGACGGCGTTCTGTCCGCTGACGACTGCGACGACAACGATGCCGCTCACTGGTATGACTGCGGGCTCTGCGTCGACGCGGACGGAGACGACTTCGGGACGAACTGCGATCTGGGTTGGGACTGCGATGATGGCGATGCTTCCGTGCACCCAGGTGCGGTGGAGATCGACGGCGACGGCATCGACAACGACTGCAATGGTTTTGATGGAAGCGGGATTGTCGACGACTTCGAACTCGGAGCGGTGGACCCGGCGATCTGGGCTTCCATCACCGGAGACTTCAGCTACGACACGACCTATGTGAATGGGGGGACCTACTCTCTGAACATGGGCGGCGGCATCGGTATCGCCCAGTCGGTGGTCTTTGACGCGTCGGCCTGTACCAGTGTTGTCTGGAGCTACTGGGGCAAGCGAGGCCCGGAGACCCCGGACGCCAACGAGTTCCTGTCGCTGGCCTTCGACGATGGTGCCAGCTGGATCCCGGTCGACGACTGGGAGGGTGGCGCCACCGATCCCGGCTTCTCCCAGCGCCAGGGCGTCATTGTCGACCCAACAGCCCTCTGGAACGGATTCCGAATCCAATTCACGACGAACGGCTCCGGCGCCGGTACCGACGACTTCTTCATCGACGATCTCCTCGTTGCCTGCGGTGGTCCCGATGGCGACGGCGATGGTGTTCCCGGCGGCCTCGACTGCGACGACACCGATCCTGCACACTGGTCGGACTGCGGGATCTGCGTCGATCTCGACGGCGATGGCGTCGGCAATCTCTGTGATCTCGGCGATGACTGCGATGACAGCGACCCCACCGTGTACCCGGGTGCCCTCGATCTCACCGTCGACGGCATCGATCAGGACTGCAACGGGATCGACGGTCCGATCACGATGTTCGACAACTTCGAGGGGGGCGCCGGCCTCTGGCAGAGCATCACCGGGGACGCCGGGCTGGTGACGGACTACGCCAGCTCTGGGCTCTGGTCCCTGCACCTGGGCGGCGGGGGGGGCAACGCCACGACCTTGACGGTCAGCACCCTGGGCTGTGCTTCGGTCTCGTGGGGCTATTGGGGCAAGCGAGGTCCGGAGCTTCCAGATGTCGGGGACTGGCTCCGCCTGGAGTACTGGGATGGCGCTGCCTGGGTGATCACTGACGACTGGCCTGGTGGCGCCACCGATCCGACCTTCGTCAATCGAACGGCCGACATCGTCGATCCCCTGGCGCTCTCCGCCACTTTCCAGATGCGCTTCACCAGCTCTGGAAGCGGGATCGGATTCGACGACTACTTCATCGACGACTTCTCGATCGGGTGTGGACCCTGAGGCTTAGTCTTCGTTTCGCTTGCTGAGGGCCTCGACCCTGGCCTCGAGCTCGTCGATCCGCTGCATGGCTTTGCGCAGGGCGGGGTGATTGAGTTCGCCGGCTTCTACCAGGTGGTATGCGGTCTTTCCGAGGCGCTTCCAGAAGTGCTCGAGGTCTTTCCGCTGCTGGCGGATCTCTAGCCGATGCCGTCCGGCGTTCGCGGCGCGGCCGAATTCGTTGCGGCCGCGCTCCATCAGGCGCCGAACCGCTGTCTGCAGGAGATCACCGAGGATCGGCTGCAGCTCTCGCTGCTCTTGGGGTGAAGCTTCGGGCACGACCTCGGGCGGGCTGGGAGGGTCTGTGCGATTGGTCTCGGACATGGGTTTCCAGTGGCGAGTAGACACGCTATCCCAGTAGGCTTGGGTGCGCAGGAGATGCGGTGCGGACAGTGGTGTACGCGGCCTACGGGCAGGTTGTTCTGTTCGCCTCACTAGCGCTCGGTTCCATCATCGGAACAGTGGGGATTCTCCCCCTCGCTCCTTTGGGAAGGGGCGTGCGAGAGCCCTACGCGATGGTGGCCGCGCAGGTCTGGGCGCGTGCGGTGGTTCAGGGCCTCCTCGCCACCCGCGTCGTGGTCACCGGCGATCCGGGGCTGAAAGGCGGCGAGGGTGCCGTCCTCTTCTGCAACCACCGCTCCTGGCTCGACCCACTGGTACTCATGGGTGAGACCCGCAGCAACGCCCTCTCCAAGCGTCAGATCCTCTGGATTCCGTTCGTAGGTGCCTATGGGTGGATTGCCGGCACAGTGTTCTTCGACCGCCACGAGAAAGGTGAGCGCGCCTGGGCGAGAGAGGAGGTCATGCGCCTGGTAAAAGCCGGATCGCGGATCCAGGTGTTTCCGGAGGCGACGCGATCCCTGGACGGCAAGCTGCGTCCGCGGGTGTATCTGCGACTCGCCATGGACGCCTGGCACCGGGATCTGCCGGTCGTCCCTTGCGCTATCGTCGGTACCGAGAAGGTGCTGCCGCCCACCAAGCTCGTGGCGTATCCAGGACAGCTCGTCCGGTTGGACATCCATCCAGCCCTGCGTCCCGCGGACTACCCGAGTGCGCGCTTGTTCGGGCAGGCCTGCTGGGACAAGGTCAAGGAGCGGCTGGCCGTGCTCGAAGAGGAATCACCACTGCCCTGAGTAGTCACACGGCCCGTCGCATGCCTCCGCGTGCTCCATGACCGGGCTGCCCGCCCAGGCCGAGGTGAGCAGGCCGAGGATCTGGTCCATCGCGGCTTCTGCGGCCGGGGTGTCCAGGGCCGCGAAGCCGTGCACGTCGTACTGGCCAGTGTCCGGTACTCGGAACTGCTCGAGGGCGGCACCGCTCGTCACGGGACCAGAGGTGGACTCCAGCCCGACGATGGGCTCCAGCATAGGCTCGAACTGAACGGCGTGGAGTGCGTTGGCGAGCAGCTCGGTTCCCAGGTTTGGAAGGATGGGATCGTCAAGTGATTCCTGCAATAGGAAGGCGCCGCCGACCGCCAGGGCCTCGTCCGCCCAGACCGCGCCGTCGACGTCGTCCCAGTTGTTCTGGGCCATCACCATGCCCACCTGCAAGTCGAGCATGTCCTCGTAGACCGCGAGCATGATGCTCCCCATTCCCGACGAGTAGAGGAGGGAATACGGGACCATGTGCGTCCAGCCGCCCCCGGGTACGTTGAGCACGCCGGTGGTGAGGCGCTCGTCGGCGGAGACCATGACCGCGCCCATCGTGCCGCCCATGGAGCCTCCGACCCACACGACCTCCTCGGTGAGAGGTCTGAATCCGGCGGCGGGATTCGGCTCGCCGGCCAGCGTCGGCTTGGAGAGCTCGTCGCCGAGGATCCCGTCGAGGGAGGTGAGGAGCACAGTGCCGCCTGCGAGCGCCTCCATCAGCCCCATCGTCGAGCGCGCCGAGCCGTCCAGGAAGCTAGCGAACTCAGTGAGTGTGACCACGAAGTCGTCGCCGGTCCATCCGTCGAAGCGCAGGTTTAACTTAGCGATATTCTCTGCCGCGAGCTCTCGGTCGAAGGAGTTGTCGGTCACGTCGCCACCCGTGCCATGGCCGTAGAGTGCGACCCGGTAGTCCTCTCCGGAGGCCGGCACCGAGATCCGGAACTCGATGCTTCCCGTACCGGTCACCACCGGCAGTCCGTCGCCGTCGAACTCGAAGGTTCCCTCGTCGTTGAGGAAGCGCGGCGCGTTTGTGAGGCGGCCGCGAACGATGGCGGCGATCTCGGGCGCCGAGTTCACCGAAACGCTGTCGATCTCGATTCCCAGGCCCTCGACGGAGTCATCCAAGGTGTCCATCATGCTGTGCATGCGGAACGTCGGGTCGTCCGCGGAGCGGGTCGTGAAGTCCCACACCCGCACCACGCGGCTGGCGTCGACGCCGGCGTCATCGAGCACTTTCCGCGTCGGAGCATGGTAGCCAGCGAGCTTGTTCTCGAAGTCCGTCTTTGGTTTGGCCAATCCGAGGGCCACTTCGGCGAGAGGCTCGGGATCTACGCCGACATCGTCGAGTACCGCAACCACATAGTCGCAGTTTGGTGCGAGAACCTGCACGGGCCGCCCGATGTACAGCCACCGCTCGCTCAGGGCCAGGCCCACGTCCAGCATCTCGGTTCGATAGGCGATGCGCTTGCCGTAATCCGGATGATCCGGCTGGGCGTTGATGATCTGCATCGGCGCGTCGGCGGTGAGGGAGTGGGCGGGATCCCAGTCGGCGACTTCGGCATTGACCGGCCCCTCGAAGGCAGTCACAACCCCGGAAATTCGTGAAAAGCCGTTTGCGGTGTTCATGAAATCCACGCTGTCTTCGATGGGCAGCGCCTGGGGAGTGACGACGACCCGAAGACCCGTCTCGGTGGTCTCGTCGACGCCGGTGAAGGTGTTGGACGGCCATGGGAGAATGCACCGTACTGGGTCCATTTCGTCGCACAGGCCGCTCAATGGAGTGCGGTCGCCGGGGGCGCGGTCGACGACAGAGTTGCCCTCGTCGGTGTCGGGTTTGCAGGCCGTGAGAAGCAGGACGAGGAGGCTCAAGCGCATCGGAACTCCGTCAGCCCGTATAGCGTACCGGGCCCGATCCGCGCTCTGCCTGCTCGCCAACGCATCTGTTATCTTCTGCATCTGGGGTCGGGCAGGGGTCTCATGCATCTCCCTGCGCTACGGAAGTACTGGGAAGGCTTCGCCATCTGGATGATGACGAGGACGTCGAGGTTCCCTGCACACCACCGAGACACCGTCGGGCTCGAGATCGATGCGCTGATCATAGAGGTAGTCACGGGCTTCGTGGATGGCTGTGACGACCGATCCTGTCAGCTGGACAAGCTGGGCTTGCTGCTGCGGCTCGCGAAGGGGTTGCGCCTGCTGACGGCTGAGGAGATCGCCCACGCGCACCTCGTTCTGAGGACGACCGAGGCCATGATCCACCGTCGAGAGATGTCACGTTTCCCCGGGGATTGGGCGTAAGCTGCTCGTGCGCCGTACGTTGTATAGGAAAGAACCGGATGCAATGCCGGGTTGTCCTAGTACGTACAACTTGGCGCATCGCGCAGCAGGGAGTCCAAGAATGGGTCGAAAGCTCAATTACGCCGTAGCAATCGCCGCGACAGCCGGTGCCATCTACGCCCTAGGCCCCGCCGAAGTGCAGCGCCCGCTACCCACGCCGACGATCGCCGAGGTTCCCGATGCAGCAGGCGTGCTGGTCGTCGATCTCGTCGATGGCGCATCCGAGGCTGACCTGGCGCAGATCGAGGGCCTGATCGGCGCCGATCTCGACTGGACGCATCCGCTCTCCATCGACGAGGCACTCGCAGAGGGGTGGGTCGCCGACATGGACGACGCAGCCGCGGCCCTTGCCGGAAACCCGCTGGTCGAGGTCGTCGAGCAGTCCATGCAGATGGAAGCATATGGATTCCCAAACGACCCGATGTACCCCAAGCAGTGGAATATGAAGGCCATGGGAGCCCCCGAGGGCTGGGCGAATACGGCGCGCGGAAAGGGCGTGATCGTCGCAGTCATCGACACTGGCGTATCCCAGGTCGAGGACCTCAAGGGCACCAAGATGCTCGAGGGGGCGACCTTCGTGCCGGGAACCAGCACCGCGGCCGATGACCAGGGCCACGGAACCCATGTCGCTGGCACCATCGCCCAGACGACCAACAACGGCATCGGCGTGGCCGGTATCGCGCCAGAAGCGACCATCATGCCGGTCAAAGTGCTCTCCAAGTGGGGCTTCGGAACGTCTTCCTGGATCGCCTCCGGCATCGACTACGCCGCCGACAACGGCGCCGACGTCATCAACCTCTCCCTGGGCGGTGGGTACTCGAGCGTCATCCACAACGCCATCAAGAAGGCCAGAAAGAAGGGCGTGATCGTCATCGCCGCCGCCGGCAACTCCGGCAAGCGCGGCGTCGGCTATCCGGGTGCCCTCGAAGAGACCATCGGCGTCTCGGCGACCGGTCCCGACGGCAAGCTCTCCTTCTACAGCTCCTACGGCAAGGGCGTCGATATTGCGGCTCCGGGCGGCGACAAGCGCAAGGCCGGGGGCGGAATCCTCCAGAACACCATCGACGGCAAGGGCGGCTCGGTCTACGCCGAGTACCAGGGCACGTCGATGGCGACTCCCCACGTTGTGGGCGCCGCTGCCATCCTGCTCTCTCGCGGAGCTCCGGCAGATCAGGTGGAGCGAATCCTCCTCGAGTCGGCCAAGGGCGACGGCAAGTGGAACGAGAAGTACGGCTACGGCTCCCTCGATCTGGTCTCGGCCATGTCCGGCGTCGGCACCGCGTCGGGAGCGACGAAGTTCTTCCTCGGGGCGCTCTTCGCGTTCCTGGTGACCCAGCTCGCGTCGACCACCCGAATGTTCCAGGTGGCCTCGGCTGGCTGGGCTGGCTTCACCGCCGGCGGCCTGTTCTTCCTGGCCTATCTGCCGCTCCCCGATTTCTTCCTCATCGAGATGTTGACGCGCGGGCTCCTCGACTGGCCCGCCGTCATTCTCGGTGCGGATTGGATGCACTTCCCGCTCTGGCTGTCTTGCCTGTTGCCGGCTGCTGCGGCCTTCACCCTCGGTGCATTCCGTGAGACCCGAGCTATCTCCTTGGGTCTGACTGCCGGACTCGCCGCGGCGTTGTTCCACGGCGCGGCTACCGGTGCCCTCGATCCCTGGTGGATGCCAGCGTCCTTCGGCGCTGCGTGGCTCGGCTTGAACGCGTCCATTTGTGTCCTGCTGTCCCTCGGGCTGGCGGGCGCGGAGAAGCTCGAAGAAGAGGAGGCTCGTCGATGAAACTGACTGGAACCCTGAATCGCCACGACATGGGTGCGGGCGGATGGATCCTCGAGACTGACTCCGGCGAGAAGGTCGCTCTCTACGGCAACGTGGACAGCAAGCTCACCGGTCGCAAGGTCGTGGTGAAAGGCGACAAGGTCGAAGCCATGGGCTTTGGCATGATCGGCGGCAGCGCCGTTCAGGTGAAGAAGGTCTCCGCAGCATAGGCAGTCGCGATACTCGGGGTCGATGAAGGACGTGCGCGTAGTCGATCTCACCAGGGTCCTGGCCGGTCCCTGGGCAACGCAACAGCTCGCTGATCAAGGCGCCTCGGTCGTCAAGGTAGAGCCTCCGAGTGGTGACGAGAGCCGAGGCTTCGGACCCGTCGTCGACGGAAGGTCTACGTATTTCCTGTCTTTGAACCGAAATAAAAGCTCGATCTGTCTAGATCTGAAGACCGCGTCGGCGCAGCAGATCCTGCACCGCATGATCGCTGAGGCGGACGTGGTGGTGGAGAACTTCCGACCTGGTGTGGCGCCGAAGCTGGGCCTGGATTGGACGGAGCTTATGCAGCGACATCCCCGCCTGATCTACGTGGCAATCCGAGCCTTTGGAGAGACGGATCCCGAGTGGAAGAGTCGACCTGGCTACGATCTGGTGCTCCAGTCCGTCGGTGGCGCCGCCTCCTTCAACGGGCATCCGGGGGCCCCTCCGGCGCGCTTCGGGCTTCCCGTGGCGGACCTGCTCACGGGGCTGGAGACGGTGAAGGCGGTGCTCCTGGCGCTCCTGCATCGGGAGAAGACCGGAGAGGGCCAGCGTGTAGTGGTGAACATGATGCAGGCTCAGGGAGCGGCGCTCGTCTACCACGGGTCGCGATACGCGATCACCGGCGAGTGCGAGATCCAGCGAGGCAGCGCCCATCGCGGACTGATGCCCTATGACCTGTTTCCCTGCTCGGACGGATGGCTGGCGGTGGCGTGCGGAAACGACGGCATGTGGCAGCGCCTGCGGACCGCCCTCCACATCCCCGATCGCCAGGACTGGCGAACCAACGTTGGCAGGGTTGCCGATCGCGTTGCCGTAGACGCCAGCGTGCGGGAGGCCCTGGCGCACCTCACCGTACAGGCCGCAGACGCGCTCCTCACGGCGGCAAAGGTGCCGGTTGGACCTGTGAATGATGTCGGAGAGGCGATGGAGCATCCCGCCCTCGAGAAGGTGATCCTCTCGGATTCTGTGTTTGGTGACGTCGCCGTGCCAGGCCCGGCCCTGACGATGAAGGGCACTCGCACCCAGCACCTTCCACCCCCCGAGCTGGCGGCTCAGCGCGACGAGATCCTGCGCAGACTGGGCTACACGGCCGCCGAGATCGATTCCCTGGGTGACCGCGGCGCCTTCGGTCGTTAGCTGCTCGAAGGGGGGCGGTTTGGCGATCAGGGTGCGCAAGCTCGCAAAGGAGTTCAATCGGTCGGCGGCCCAGGTGCTCGGGCTGCTCCACCACCTGGGCTACATCCGCTACAAGAGTGAGCAGGACATGGTGGGTGGCGCGGCACTCACCAAGCTTCGAGCTGCCATTCGAGAGGGCGTTCGCGCGGACCCCGTGCTGCCCGCTCAGACCCAAAAGAAAGCCTCGCCCGCTCCGTCGGTGCCCATTCCCGGCATGATGGACGAACTCGTGCCCGGGGTCGCTGCGGTTCAGCAATCCGCGAGCGCGACCACAGCGACCACAGCGGTCGGTCGAACGGACAAGGCCCGCCGGAAGCTCGCCCAGGCGCGTGCCGTGGTCGATTCGGACCGCAAACAGGTCGCTGATGCGCAGCGGTCCGTCGAGGCGCTGCAGAGCTCGCTGGAGAAGGACCGTCGGGCTCTCGATGCAAGGCGTCAGGCCCTCGAACAGAAAGAGGTGCGGCTCGCCGAGGAGCGAGAAGCCCTGCGCACGGCTCTGCCAGAGTCCCTTGCCGGACTCCTCGCCGCTCGCGGACTGCTGGGCTTCGACGAGCAGGAGCGCGCTCTGGCTGCCATGGCCTCCAAGCGTGCTCTGGGGAGCGCGCTGGCGACGCTCATCGCCACTGATCCCACCACGATCGCCCGGCTGCTCCGGGACCGCCTCGTGCTCGTGGACTCCGAGGTCGGAGAGGGCTTCCCCGGCCTGGTTGCCGTGGCCGTGTCGTCCGACCGGGCTGAGGTTCCGAGCCCCACCGCAATCCGCAAGCAGCTTGATTGGATAGGGGAGCGGCTCCTCTTGAACGGGCTGAAGCGGGTGCTTATCGTGGGGGGTAGCCCCCGTTGGCAAGGGGTCATCCATGGGGGCATGGATGCTCGTATCGCCATAACCTTTGCCTTGGATGGGCTCAGGAGCGCTGCTGACGCGACGGCCGACGTGGCTGACTGCGACGTCATCGTGCGGTGGGCAGCGGGTGTTGGCGCCGAAGCCGTCGCGGTCTACGACGGGTCCGATCGGGTGCAGATCGAGGTGCACGACGACACCCTGAAGGCCTGCCTGGATGCCATCCGGGAAGGGCTCGCCGGGCTGTGATGGGCTGAAGGGCGCGCGGACTTGACCGGAAGTCGCCTATTGAAGTGAGCGAATGAACCGATTCGTCAGTGGCACTTGACGCGTGCCCTGCGGGCTATACTCTGGGCGTCAGAGGCAGGTACACCGTGGCGTTTCGTTCCGAGCAGCAGGGCAACCGGACCCGGCAGAAAAAGCAGTTTGATCCCAGGATTCGCTCCCGGGCGGACGAGCTTCACAAGATGGGAATGCCCTATCAGATGGCCATGGCCGTCGCCCACGGCAAGCTCGATCTGAACGTGGCTCTGGAGCGAATGGCGCAGAAAGACAAGGTCACGAAGCTCATGGAGCGTCACGAGCTCTCTCGGGCGCTCGCCACCCAGATCGCCATCGGGCACGCAGACCTCGAACAGGTCCTCAGTCGCCGTCGTCTCGATGCCCATCGTGCCGAGAACAAAGAGCGGACCTGCCTTGTCGTGGGTGACCATGTGCGAGCATTCGCACTGACGGGCAACGCTCTGTTCAAGGGCAAACCTACCGAGGTCGGACCCTACTCCGCCTTCCTGCTCGAAGACGGCAGCGATGAACCCGTCGAGGTCCACAAGCTCCGGTTCAAATACAGCTATGACCTCAAGGACTGGAAGCTGGTCCGCAAGGGCGTCAAGAAGGCCAAGAAGAAGAGCGACGAGCCGGTCGAGCCCGCCGTCCGCCCCCAGGATCGGTATTCGTGCAGCGATCGCCGAGTCTTCGCCCTCATGGACGGAGGCGAAGAGGTGGTTGCCATTCTCCTAGAGGGGGAGCAGATTCGCGGTCAAATCTCTTGGTTCAGCCGCTATGAACTGGGGATTCGGACAAAGGGCGGTGCCGAGATCATCGTGTTCAGGCACGCCCTGCAGAATCTGGGCACACCCTAGAGATCAATACGGAATTCGCCTTGTCGCGGTGAGATCACCACCCTATGAGCCGTGGGTGGGAGGAACATCGAAATGGGGATCGTCTCGGGGTCTATGACCGTGAGCCGGTTCCGTGTAATGGGCGAGCTGCACGATGGGTGGCGCGACCTCTACCGGGACCGACTGAACGAGTTTGCCTTCAAGGAACCACCCGTTGGAATCGGCAAAGAAGAGGTCGAGGGCTGGACTCAGGTCCACAACCTGCTCGACGTCGAATTCGACGACTTCAACCGCTGGCTCTACAACGACTTTGCGGTGTTTGCGCTGCGAGTGGACAAGAAACGGCTTCCGGCAAAGCTCTTCAAGGCTACCCTCGACAAGAAGTGCCAGGCGTGGTGTCAGGAGCGCGAGATCGACCGCTGCCCGGCTTCCGTCCGAACCGACATCAAGGATGCGCTGGAGGCCGAGTGGCTGAAGCGGACATTGCCGGCCGTCTCGGTCACGGAGTGCTCCTGGAGCATTGGCGGCGAGTACCTGCTGCTGCACTCGTTGTCGGAGGGGACGACCGATCGCTTCAAGAAAAGGTTCTTCCGTACCTTCGGGCTCAAGCTCGTGCCATGGTCGCCGCTGGATTGGCTCACGGACAGCGATGCGGTCGAGAGTCTCATCGCCAAGGCACCGTCGCGCATCGAGCTCGCAGACGGGCTGCCGCCGCTGGTCACTGACGACGGTGCCCAGGTTGGAGGTGCACTGTGAGTGCAGACAACGAGGGGCTGCCCATCCTGCCTCACCTGGCGGGTGAGTTCTACACCTGGCTGTGGTGGACCTCCGAAGAGCAAGGGGGCGTGTTCGACTTCGATGATCCGGTCGGCCGCGTCGAGCTCTGGGTCGACGAGCGCCTGGCCTTCCGCAATCCCAACGACAACCGCATCACCGCGGTCATGACGGGAGAAAACCCTTCCACCACACTCGAGGCCCGTGCGGCACTGGCCGGTGGCAAGGTACTGCAAGAGCTGCGCGTCGGGATCCGGCGCGACGATCGCGAGTTCTTCGCGACCCTGAAGGGGCCGGCGATGCATCTGCAGGGGTTGAAGCTGCCGCAGGTCGTGAACGAGGGGGGCGAAGAGGTCCTCTATGACCGTATGCATCTGTACGAAGAGGCGTGCTTTGTGGTCGCCGCTCTCGTGCGGCAGTACGCCGAAGCGCGCAACGGCCCACATTGGGACGACACGGTGTTTCCTCGCCTTCGAGGCTGGATCATCGGAGAGGGTTGAGTCGGTTCTCCGAGGCACGGGGGTTGACAGCCGATCCTGGCCGGATACGCTGCTCCCCCGAAAGGGAAGGCGAGTCCTGCGCGGTTAGCTCAGCTGGATAGAGCGTCGGCCTCCGGAGCCGAAGGCCACAGGTTCGAATCCTGTACCGCGCACCACTCGCATGCTCCCTCACGACGCAAAAGGCGTTGCGTGCTACAGTGACGGCGTTGGTTCGCCGACGTGGATCTGCTCACGAACGAGGATTGGCCGAGACTTGCAAGTGACCTTCTGGGGCGTTCGCGGTTCAATCCCGACGCCGGGCGCCGCGACCCAGGAATGGGGCGGAAACTCGTCGTGCATCGAGGTACGCCACGGGGACCAGCCGCCGTTGGTCATGGACTGCGGAACGGGCGCGAGACTGCTCGGATTCAAGCTCCTAGGTGAGCCGTTCCGCGAGCTGGACCTCGTGTTTACGCACTTCCACATGGATCACGTCTTCGGTTTTCCGTTCTTCGTTCCGATCTACACGCCAGGCTACAAGGTTCGCATCTCGGTTCCTTCGTTCTCCGAAGAAGAGGCGCGGGAGAAGCTGTCTCGGTATCTGAACGGCGTTTACCATCCGACCCGGCTGCGCGAGCTGCCATCCCAGGTGAGCTTCCAACCGATCCGGTCTGGTAAGACCTTCAAGTGTGGTGACTTCAGCCTCACCGGCATCTCGCTGAATCACCCGGGCGGTGCAATCGGCTACCGCATCGAGGTCGAGGGCCACGCGCTCTGCTACATCACAGACACCGCTCCCTTTGCCGGGCCAGGTGAGGGCGTCGCCGCCGACCTGCCCGCCACCAAAGCCGAGCAGCGCATACTCGACTTCATCGGCGGGGCCGACGTCGTCATCTACGACACGATGTACGACCTGGCGGAATACCTCGAGAAGATGACCTGGGGGCACAGCTACCCGGAGTACGCCCACGCGATGTGCCGGGCCGCAAACGTCGAGCACCTGATTCTGTTCCACCATCTGCCAGACGCCAACGACGCCTACATGGACCAGCTCGCGGAGAGGTGGGCTCCCGCCGAGCAGCCGACCGTCAGTGTGGCTCGTGAGGGCGCTACGGTCCAGGTTGGGGCCGCACCGTGATCACCGAGGGAATCGCGAGGGAGATCAGTCCCGAACTCATTCGAGCGATCGTGACCTTCATCCCCATCCTCGTGGCGGGCTGGTGGATGCTCTACGCCTTGGGCAGTCTGTGGCGACACGCCATTTGGGAAGAGATCGGGGGCGCGGTGGAGCGGATGGCGGAGCGCACTGGCGGCAGCATCCGACCTCGATGGGCTGGCTGGCGTGTCGATGCCGGCGACCTTCGCGTCGACTGGGTTGGCGGACTCATGGGCCCACGAACCATCGTCAAGAAGGCTGCAAAGGTCGACCGGTTCTCGAGGCTGTTGACCAGCGACGAGCTAGACCTGCATCGTTGACATCTCGCGGGCGGTTCGCCGGCGGGCGTCGCCCTCTTTGGCTTGGGAGCGCAGCCGGTCCAGGACCTCTGGCAGCCTGTCGGGGACGGCCTCGCCGGGCAGCTCTCGAGCGACTGCGAGGCCAGCTCGAGCTTCTTCGAGGAAGGCGAGCGCATACTCGACGAGGGCTTCGGTCCGCCCACGTTCAACGTCGATGGCCTTGCGGTGCTCGAGGAGTCGATTGAGGTGGGTGGCGGTCGCCATGCGTCGCTCTTTGGTGAACTGGTCGACGTCGGCGGGCAGATCTTCGCAGGCTGCGATTCGCTGGCCGATCTCGACCGGATCGATGGACTCGAGCTCCTTGTCGAGGGTCTGCAGCGTCTGCTGGAGCCGGAAGACCCAAGTGGCGACCTCTGCCATGCCCCTTCGGGTCTCGACATCTGGTGCAGACCGGTGAGAGCCGCGGTACAGCTCAATGGCCTTGAACACGGGTCGGCGGTAGGCGACCCGGAGCAGTCGGCGGATCTGCCGGGCACTGGGAAGGGAGGGCAGCTGGTCGAAGCGGTAGGCGACGGGCAGCATTCCCTGGGAGCCTACCAAGCCGACGATCAGGGCGGTCAAACCTGCGATGAGCGCGGCTGGGAGAGCTGCCGGAACCAGCGTGGAAGCGGCCCAGAGACCGAGAGAGGAGCCAGTGAGCACACCCAAACCGCCGTTCACATGGTCGAGCCAGTCGGTTCGCTGGGGCTGCAGCCAGGAAGCAAGGGCTCCGGCGACGGCTCCGGCACCGATGACGGCCGGCCACTCATTGATGTAGAAGAACAGGCCGGCCATGGAGATGGCGGCGATAACCAGGGGGGAAGCCCAGAGTTTCTTTGGGTTGACGGCGGAGGCTCCAACGGCCAGACCGAAGGTGAGTGCGAGCTCGGGATGCGTGGTCCATAGACCCGCCGCGGCTGCGGCGAGTGTGGCGATGACCTGGGCGCCTATCCACAGCGCTTGGCGCTTTGGAAGCTGGGCGAGTGCCGAGCCCTTGGTCACCGTCAAGGCGCCTCCCGACACCCTCTGCAAGCTGCTAACGGGCTCGCCCACGGAACAACTCCTTGCCACCCTTGATGGCGCGCTTCCCTTCGTCGCTGGCAGGCGCATACGAATGGTACAGGACCTCCTGCCGGTCCAGATCTTCTGCTTCGGTCGCGAGCTCAGGTGCCGCGAGTTGCTGTGACGCCGTGTTCAGCACGTTGGCTCCGCGGCGGAGGAGCTTTTTAGACTCCGCGATGTCGCCACGCTCATAGGCCCTTGTGGACATGTCCAGATACCAGTTGCCATAGGCGCGGTTGGCATCCACTGCTCGGCTGTTGTCTACCGACGCGTCCACGGTCGTGGCGCTGGTGGTCACCTGGGCGGAGGCCTCTGCGTAGGCGGCGGCGGTGATGCCGTCGACAACGTCTTGGTAATCCACGTTGATGCTCGCCACGTCCATCTCCGAAGCGTTCGATCCTGTGACCCGCACCCGGGCGATGATCTTCCGCGACTCACCCGCATAGACATCTCCCATCCACACGGTCCAGCCGTCGTCGCCCTTGGTGGCGTCCCAGCCGATGACCTCGACAGGCTCGACGCCGTCGGGGAGATGGATCTTGACTGCGCTGCTCCGTGCGACGACGGATGCTGTGCGATCGAGCTCGTCGGAGAACACGGTCTCGAGCTCGCGGGGGTCGTCGACAAAGTCATAGGTGCCGCCACTCAGGTCGGCCATGCGTGCCAGGAGATCCTCGTTGTAGTCGAGGCCTAGCCCAATCGTTGACACCGCGACGCCTTGTCCGGCGAGGTTCGCCGCGTAGCGCGCCAGGGAATCCGAGTCGGTGACGCCCACGTTGGCGTTGCCGTCGGAGAGCACGATGACCCGTCCCACGGCCCCGTCGGCGAGGGAGCGCTTCACCTCTGCAGCGCCGCGGTCCATGCCTGCGTACAGGTTCGTACCGCCGCCCTCGTAGATGCGGTCGATGGCGCGGTGGATGACGGTTGGGTCGTCGACACGTGTGGCCGGCACAATCGTGGTGGCGTCGTCGTTGAAGGTGATCAGCGAGTAGGTGTCTCCGCTGTCCATCTGGGAGGCAATCAGCTTGGCGGCGCGCTTGGCGTAGTCGATCTTGCCGCGGGCGGACATCGATCCGGAGGCATCCATGACCACGGCCATGTCGACTGGGCGACGGAAGGCTTCACCGACGTTGTCGGGCGCTGTGACGGTGATCGCCAAGAAGCGCTCTTGGGTGGCCCCCTGAAGGACCGCCGTGCGATCCAGGCCCGCGGTAACAGTGAGGTGGCCGGTGGACTGCGGCTTGATCTGTGGAGACACTACAGGAGCGACAACCACAGGTACAACCTCTGGAATTGTCTTGATCACCGTGGGCGTCGGAAGGGTGAGGCCGGACAGGCGGGGGGCGATGATGGCGGCGGCGAGCGCGACGCCGGTAAGGCCGAGGGTGAGTTGCCATCTCTGCATGGTGTCCTCCGGGACGGTGTTGGCTGGGGGCCTGGACACAGTGACAACGGCTGAGGCGCGAAGTTCCTTACAGCCTGAATCGGAAAGTTTCCGACCTACCTGAGGATACCTGCGCAAGGCATGCGCCCGCGACCGTGATGACGGTTCGTGGCATCCACTTACGAAGGCTGCCGATCGAGGCGCCCAATCGTCGCAGGCTCCGGTTGTGCCCATCGAAACTTCACTTTAGGTGACGCACTGCGTGCGCCACACCTGAAATGATCTTGACCCAGTCGCTGCATAAGTGCCGTCGAAACTGCGTTTAGGCGGTACGTTGTGGTCGACCGGGCGCAGAAATCAGCGCTTGTGGATGATCGGCTTCTCGTCGTCGCGCAGATCGTCGTCCGTGGGCTCGAGGATCGGCTGTGGGCGGTGGGTTGTCACCTTCTTGATCGCGTCGGGAGGCGGCTGCAGGCCGATTGCGACCTCGAGAGCCTGGGTGATGACCTCGGGGATCTCACGGGGCTCGACGCCGGCCTCGATCTCCTCTTCTGTGAGCTCGGGGGCCGTCGTGGCTTTTGCGAGGAGCTCGCGGATCTCTGGCACCAGCTCGGGGCGGTGCGCCTCCAGGAGGCGGCCGACTCGGCCCTCCATGCCATAGGCGACGACGTAGACGCGGCGTGCCCACCAGGCGATCACTCGGGGATCCTTGCTTTCGACGCGGGAGAGGCCCTCGGCGGCGATCGCCTCCATCATCATGTCCTTGGCGAGATGATCGGCCACGGTCGGCTCGCCGAGGAGGTCGACGAGGACCTCCTGCATCTTGTCCTTGTTGTCGGAATGAGCCCAGGCTTCGAGGCGGTATTCGATGCCGTTCACCGACGGCTGATACCAGATGGGCAGGGCCTTGATCTTCTCGTCCTCGATGTCTTCACGGTCTTCGGGTGGGCCCTCGAAGTGTGGGATCAGGAACACGAAGTCCTGCCAGTCCGTCACCGTGCGCTCGGCCAGGGGGCGCTGATGGGTCTCGTTGAAGCAGAACCACGCTTGCGAGTACAGCGTCGCGTGGTCGACGCTCATGCGCATGCCCTCGGCCACCGAGTCGATGGCTTCTCGGCACTGGTGGTTTCGCGCTGCTTGCACGGCCTCCCACTGGAGAGGTCCGCCGGGTGGGGGTTGGGTGAAACGGCTGGACCGATGCGGAAGGCGGCGCGGCGCGGGGGGAAGCTCCGGCGCGAAGATCGGGCGCTCGACCTCTTCGGGGGGCTCGACCTCGACGGGTTCCTCGGTGTCGTCGTCGTCGTCCGAGGGGATCGCCGGGTCCTCGGGGGTCGGATCGCCGATGGGGTTTGCATCGTTATCAGGGCCTGGGATCTGGTTTTCGGCCATTCTCTCGCTGTCATCGACAGCGGTCAGTCCGCCGCCGGTGATGAGCAATCCCGTTCCGCCGAGAACGAGGAGCAGCAGGAACCCCGCGACCATGGCCACGCCACCGAGCAGGAGCAGGCTGGCGAGACCCCTCTTTTTTTCCGCTCCGGCCGCCTGTTTCTCCTTCTCTTCGGCTTGCTTGCGCTTGCGAAGATCGAGGGGCTGAGGCTCTTCAGCTGCGGCAGAGGGCTCTTCGTAGACGATGTAGGACGGCGTGCCGTCCGGGTTCATCTTTTGCCGCTCTTGGGACTGCTGCGCCGGTGGCGATGCGGGTGAGTGCAGCGGCTCGGGGATGAGGGTCGAGCCCATGTTCGGATCGTCGATTGGAACCGCTGTGACGCCCTGGGAGGTTGGCTTGGGCGCTCCATCGTCGATCTTCTTGACCTCGGGAACCGGCGTTGGCGGCACGTCCTCGAAGGATGTGGCGAGGAGAACGGCCACGCAGGTGGCGTTGTCGTCGCCCTCGCGCGCGGCGACGATGTCGATGACGTGCTGAATGCCCTCGTTCGGAGCCCCCCAGTCGACGTTCGCTATCTCCCAGTCGGTGACCACTCCATGCACACCGTCGGAGCACAGGAAGACCACATCGTCGGGCTGCATCGTGAGGGGATCGGAGATCTCGACGTCGACCTGACGCTCAACACCCAGGGAGCGCGACAGCACGTGGGCTTCGGGATGGGTTGCTGCGTCTTCGGGGGTCAGCAGCTCGGCGTCGACGAAGAGGTTGACCATCGTGTGGTCACGCGTGATCTGCTGGACCGACCCTTCGCGGACCAGATATGCCCGGGAGTCGCCGACATGGGCGAAGTGAGCGGTGCTGTCCGTGATCGCTGCGGCGACGATTGTCGTGCCCATTCCCATGAGGCGGTGGTTCTTTCTGGCTGCCTCGTAGATGGTCTGGTTCGTGGTCTGGAGCGCCTCTTCGAGGGCCTTCGGAATGTTGTCGATCTCCATCTTCATCAAGGACTCGTAGACGGTGCGAACGGCCAAGGAAGACGCTTGTGCGCCTCCGACATGCCCGCCCATACCATCGCAAACGATGAGAAGTGTGAAGTCAGGGAACTCGAAAACGCCGTGACAATCCTGATTTTCGGACCGAAGCCGTTGAGAGGTTCCGTATCCCCAGGAATGGTCCAAGATGGCCTCCAATGCGGAATCTAGCATCAACCGCCTTGTTGTGGCACTACATCCGTGACAAAGGCTGTGTGAGCTTTCAGCGAGAATGGAGATCTTTGGCCATGACCCGGTTCCACATCGGGGTGAAAATCCCACTGGTTTTACTCGTCGTGACACTCGTGTCGGCGGCGCCATATCCAGTGCGTGGTGGTGGGGTCGTCTCCACTGATCACCCACTGTCAGCACAGGCTGGCGCAGAAGTCCTGGCTCGGGGAGGAAACGCGGTGGACGCTGCAGTGGCGGCTGCGTTGTCCGCTGGCGTGGTGCAGCCCGCGGGAAGCGGAATGGGGGGCGGCGGATTCGCGGTGATTGTGCAGCCAGACGGAACCCGTTCGGTCCTCGACTTCCGCGAGACAGCGCCAACTGGCGCTACCAGGGACATGTTTCTCGACGACAAGGGTGAGCCCGATTCCGAGCTCTCCTTGCGGAGTGGACTGGCTGTGGCGGTCGCGGGTGAGTCCCGAGGCCTGATGAAGCTGCTCGACACCTGGGGCACGCTGTCCCCCAAAGCTGTGGCCGCGCCTGCGATCCGACAGGCCACCAAGGGCACATCTGTGGGGGACCATCTCGCTGGCGGGTTCGCAAGGACCAACCACGAGGAGGTGAAGTCGCTCTTCTTCGATGGCGGGATCGCCCCGGTGCGTGGGGATCGTTTGGTTCGGCGGCAGCTCGCCACCACTCTGAAGCGCTGGGTCTCTAGTCGCGGCGAGGATCTGCACGCCGGGGCCGGCGCGGCCCGGGTGGTTGCCGCTGCGGCGCGTCGAGATGGCGTGATCACGGCACAGGATCTGCGCGACTATGAACCCAAGCTGCGCGAGCCGATCGAGGTAGAGTTCCGGGGCCACACGCTCGTCACCATGCCGCCTCCGTCGTCGGGTGGGGTGATTCTCGCCCAGCTACTTCGGGTTCTCGATGGCTACGATCTGAAGGCGCTCGGGCACAACAGCTCGGACTACGTGCACCTCCTCGCCGAGGCGATGAAGCACGCCTACGCGGATCGCGCCCACCATATGGGTGATCCAGATTTTGTGGATGTGCCGGTAGATCGTCTGGTCTCCGATGAACGGGTCACGGAGATCCGCCGGAAGATCTGGCCTGGCCGCACCTTTGAAGCCGACTACTATGGACAGCTCATCGCGCCCCCGACGGATGGGGGAACGACGCACATCTCGGTCATCGACGAGGATGGCATGGCGGTCGCGTTGACCTCCACCATCAACACCGCCTTTGGATCTGGAGTCGTCGCCGCCGACATCGGCGTGATCCTGAACAACGAGATGGACGACTTCTCTGCAGCCCCCGGATCGCCCAACGCCTATGGCCTCATCGGCGCGGAGGCCAACGCCATCGCCGCCGGGAAGCGGCCACTCTCCTCGATGAGTCCCACCGTGATCCTCGACTCCGAGGGCGAGGTGGTGTTCTCGGTCGGTGGGTCGGGCGGCTCCCACATCATCTCGTCGACCGCACAGGTGATCCTCAACGTCCTGGTGTTCGGCATGGACGCCCAGGAGGCTGTTTCAGCGCCGAGGTTTCACCACCAGTGGCAGCCGGATCTGCTGCTTGTGGAGGAGGACGTACCGGCAGACGTGATCCACGCCCTCGAGGCGCGCGGGCATGTCATCAAGCGCTACGACTACAGCATCGCTGTGCAGGCAGTCGCCCGCGACAAAGACGGGCTTGCTGGTGGCGCCGATCCCCGCAAGGGAGGATGGCCAGCTGCGGCGAAGTGAGGAGCGAAGGTTCTAGGTGGACTGCGCCAGGCAGGCCTGCAGCGTCTCGCGGCTCTTCACGACAGCGCCGATCTGGCTGACAGTCTCCGCCGCAACCGCCGAAGCGAGTGCCGCGCATCGCCTCACGGGCCAGCCATGGCTCATGCCGTATAGATAGCCGCCCGCATAGGCGTCGCCTGCTCCCGTGGTGTCGATGGCCTTCACGGCGGTGATCGAGATCGGGTACAGCTCGCCGTTATGTCTGACCAAGCTGCCTTCTTTGCCGGTCTTCACGATGACAGTTTCGATCTTGGCGCGGTCGGCGATGGCGTGGATCGCCTCATCCGGCCCCAGCCCAGTGAGGGCAAGTGCTTCGTCGGCGTTCAAGAACGCGACGTCGGCGTGGTCTTCGAGGACGCCCCACAGGCGGTCGCGGATGAGCCCAACCACAAAGGGGTCTGCCACATCGAGCGACACCGCGACGCCGGCCTCGGTGGCGGACTGCATCGCCTTCATGGCGACGGCCAGCATTGGGCCATCCAGTAGGGTATATCCGGTGAAGTGAGCGATCTTGGCCGCTCGGATGTCGCGGTCGAAGTCCCCCAGAGAAGCCAGGTTCACGGCCGCGCCGAGATCGGTGAGCATCGTCCTCTCGCCGTCGGTGCGGGAGATGATCGAAAGGCACTTTCCCGTTGCGCTTTCGTCGGTGAACTGCAGCGCGTCGGCGCCACAAGCTTCGCGCATGCGCTCGGCGTAGATGCGGCCGATCTCGTCGTCACCGACCTGTCCGCAATAGAGGGCCTTGCCTCCGAGCCGGCCAATCGTCGCCGTTGTATTGGCACACGAGCCTCCGGATTCGAAGACCACCCCGAGGGGCTTCACCTTCTCGTAGACCTCTTGCCAGCGGGCATTGTCCACCGGGTGCATGGTGCCCCGCTGGAGACCGAGGTCCGAGATCAATTGGTCGTCGTCGATGACCACGAGGGCATCCATCAACGCATTGCCGAGGCCAGCTACGTCCAAGCCCATGGGGCCTCCAGACAGACTGGCGTGAGTAGCCCCTCTCCAATTGCCGGTCAAGTCCTGCGCCTGCACCCATGAACTGCAAACTGACGAATATATATTGGTGAAACCTACACAATCCGTCGTTGCTCCCGACGGTCCTTCGAAACCTGGGGAATATGTACGACAGCTCACAGCCCATGGGTTTGACTCCGGACCTGACCTCTGCTGTTGCCGGTCAACAAGCCTGCGGATGGTTATCGGTCCCCTGTGAGTGCGGAAACACATGGTCAGGGCTGGAGAGCGAAGGCCCAGCTCGTGTTCGGCCTGAGCCTGGGGATTGGCTTGATGGGCTGGTTCCTGGGGAGCCTCCACTGGTCGGAGCTCGGCCACGTCATGACCGAGATCTCGCTGTGGTGGGTTGGTGCGGGCATCGTCGTAATGATGCTGCAGTACGTCCTACACGCAGTTCGCTGGGGCGTTCTACTTCGTCATGTCGATCCCGGTATCGACTTCCGCCTGCTCTGGTCGGCGACAGCCGTGATGTGGGGTTTCAACACCTTGCTACCTCTTCGAGCGGGCAACTTCTTGCGTCCCGCCGTCGTCGCGCGAGAGCGCCAGGTCCCGTACACGACGCTGCTGTTCACGACGATCGCCGAGTACGTCTGCGACACATTCGGGATCGTCGTGATGCTGATGTGGATGATCGTCTTGCTCCCGCCGGAGCGCTACGAGAGCGGGTTCATGGCGCCGGTGAAGCTCTGGGGTCCGCGAATCGGCGTGCTCGCGCTCATCAGCCTGTTCCTCATCGTGCTGCTCAGCACGCGGCATGCCCGCACCTTCGTGAAGAGCCTGCTCCGGCCGATTCCTTCCATGAAAGTCAAAGAGGTGGCCCTGGCGATCTTCGACCAGCTGGTAGAGGGCATGGCCGCCGTCGGGCGTCCGATCCGCCTGGTTCAGGCGCTGCTTTTGACCCTTGGCGTGTGGGGCGGCTGGCTGGTTGCGATCCTGTGCATCCTCGAAGCCTTCGCGGTGGATCTACCCCTCGATGGCGCGCTCTTCATGGAGTCGAGCCTGACGCTGTCGATGATGCTCCCCCAAGCGCCCGGTTTCCTCGGCCTGTTCCAGGTCGTCACCGAGCAGACACTCGCTTGGTACGACACCCCGGTTGCGAAAGCCGAGGGGATTGCCCTGGTCTTCTGGTCGATCTGCTTTGTACCGATCACCCTCGTCGGACTCTATGAAGGGTCACGGCAAGGACTCGGTCTTTTTGGTGGACAGAAGGCGGTTTTCGAGGAGCTCGTTGGCGACGAGGTCCCAGAGGACGAGCGGGAATAGAGGACTGGTGCTTCGCTAGGCGATCCCCTCGTGCTCCAGCCACTTCTCACAGTCGATGGCCGCCATACAGCCACTTCCCGCCGCGGTAATGGCCTGGCGGTATTCGGTGTCTTGCACGTCTCCGCAGGCGAAGACGCCGGGGATGGTGGTGTGAGAGCAGTCGGGCTTGGTGATGATGTAGCCGCCGTCGTCCATCTCGATCTGGCCGGCGAAGATCTCGGTATTGGGCGAGTGTCCGATTGCCAGGAACAT